>Ga0307512_10000543_pt1 | contig 55533 bp, 71 predicted proteins | sample 14_EM_MG_FD_200267 | JGI IMG/M metagenome (GOLD analysis project Ga0307512, IMG submission 200267) | Populus trichocarpa ectomycorrhiza microbial communities from riparian zone in the Pacific Northwest, United States - 14_EM | ecosystem: Host-associated > Plants > Roots > Unclassified | place...
TAGAAGACTGTGCTGAGGTCGACATCAGTGTGTGCTTTTGCCTTTGACGAGTGCTGTATAACTCTCGCTGTCGGTGCTGTGACGCGTCGCCTGTTGTTTGTCATTGTATTGCCAGACGCGGAATTGGCGCGGAAGTGGACAGCAATGGGGGGGGGGGGGGCGACAGCATATGCCCTGCCCCCGTCGAGAGTGGATAGATTCCTATACACCAACTACACCATATGTTGCTTTCGCTACACCGCCTCACGATCCATCGACAAATCTTATGGCTGTAGTGGCTAAAATGACCACCACAAGTCCCGATGCATTGACATGTAGAACACTTGCTACTAGCATTGTTTGTACATTTATTCGCTCTCATAACAGGGCTGTGCTCGCCTGTGCTCGGGTGTGAGTGTGTGAGTGTGTTCGTATGTCTGCTCTGCCAGCGAGCGAGCACAAGCCTGAGGATGATCGATGAGCAGTTCAGAGTCGACCCGAATCGGGCCGGTCTCGTTTCGCAGGTGGTGAAGAACCCTTGACGGTCCAGACGAGGGTTCCAACGACACTCCCACGACGTCAGCCCGCCACTCTGACTGTATGCTCCGTCAATCCCACTCGCACGCACTCAACCGTCATGTGTGCATCACTCCTACAACTACCGTTCGACGTCCTAGAACACGTCATCGAAACTTTGGACCGCCGTCAAGATCTACTTTCCCTCGCTCTCTCCTGCTCGGCATGGAAAGACATCATCATCCCTCGACACCTCGAATATCGCGAAATCTCCCTGTCCGTTGACCACCATTGGATATGGAAACACCTCGCGGAGCGGCCGAGCCTCGCCGCCAACGTACGAAGACTGGCCATCTCCGACTCCGAGTGGTATCACCCTGGTCTATCCCTCCCAGTGATAAGCTGTTTCCGATGGCAGATTCCAAAAACTCTCGTCCGCTCTTGGTCAGGAGATACCCCGATTTCTCGCATGCAACAGCCAGACTATCCTCTGTTGGCGTTGCGGAACATGAGACTACTCAAAACCCTCGAATTTGATAACATCTCACGGTGGTCGGTAGGATCACCTGACATCCTCTCACAATTTCTCGTGAATGTTCCTTCCGTGGAAAACTTAATATTGAGGTCTTCGAGATCTCGCGGTCTTGAAGTCGAGGGAAACTTTGATGATAATCAGGTAAGCACATCTGCACTGTGTTCCAAAGGCATTCTTGCCGACGACGTGCTTTGCTAGCCGGTTTGGGAGCTTCCCAATCTCAAGTCGGCCGTGTTTACCGGCATGCCTTGGGATAGAAAATACGTCCGTCCCTTTCGTGCTGCTCTGTTATCCTGCTTGGACTTGCAGGTCAGTTTTCGTTCCACACGCCCTTTGAAGCTGTCGTGAGCGCACGTTTCTCAAACGACTCGATCGAACCCCACAGGTTCTTCATTTGCCACATTTCGTCGGCTATACAACCGACGTTGCGTCCTTGCTGAACGAATGTCGATTTCCCCGCCTCCTGGAGCTCAACTTGGGCTGGGGCTGGACGTTCGACACGTACCAGTACGCGCAGCGGTTCCTCGAGGCGCACCCGACGATCGAAAACCTGACGTGGTCCTGCGCATACAACGTTGTCCTCCGCCAGGGCTCGCTACCCAACCTGAAGCACCTCTCCGTCTCTCACCTCTCCTTCGTACGTGCGCTCAGCGCAGCGCGCGGTCCTCCTCCTCCTCCATCACCATCTCCAGATCCAGCTTCAGAAGGGACGGGGACGGGGACCGACGCGCCACCACTGCCACCGAAAGGCAAGCTGACGCTCGAGACGCTCGGGGACCTCTTCCTCTTCTCGAGCGACCTCCCGACGGAGATGCAGGACATCGACGGGACGTCCGTCCGCCGGCTCTCGATCAAGTTTTGCGACAGCCTGGCGACGCTCCGCGCCGTCGCGGCGTTCTTCCCCGCCGTGACGCACCTGAGCATCTACGGGAGCGTCTTCATCCGCCCGAAATCGCGCTGGTCCAAGGCGTTTCGCAAGCTCGTCCGACGGCTGTTCCCGAATCGCTTCGCGAACCGCATCAGCCCCATATGCCCGCGCGTGGAGGACGTCCTGCCGCTCTTCCCGGAGCTCGAGGACCTCAGCGGGTCGAGCTTCCCGCATGGCATCGACGCGTCTTCCCTGCAAGACATCCGAGCTCGCTTTCCGAAGCTCCGTCGTCTCGAACCCTTTGATCTCTAATTTCACCCGTCCTTCTCTTCCTTGTTTTACCTTTTTTTTTTACCTATATTTTATTCACTTGTCTGGCCTTGTACTCGCTTCATCGTTAGTCTTGTACCCATGCTTCTCACACATCCATGTATCCAAGACGATAAACTATGTTATCCGTCTCGACACCCCGGCTGTGTACTCGTAGACCTTGTAATGAAGCCGGAACAAAAACCGTTTGTGTGACATGCATAATCATCATAAATCGTCTACCTTTACATATTACAGTGGGATGCGAAAACTCGAAAATTGAACTGACTGGGCTGTCTTGCTGGTCGAGCCCGTATCTACCATGAATGAACGAAACACCGTGTCGAGTTGACAGTCTGGGGGGTTCTTTCACAAAGAGTTCTTCCACTGACCCTGTACAGTGGACGTTGGAGCGCTCATACTGATAATCTACCGAAACATAATCGATTCAAGTATAAGTTACAGAACGGGAGAGAGGCGCTACACAAAGTAGGGTTAAGAGTTGTCAAGAGAGTAACTATGGCTACATTGATAAGGAGTGTAGAGACGTCGAAAGTCATTTCGGGACAAGGATAAAGGTAACCAGTGTCTTGTTGTAGTTAGTGGGGGATCATACGTCCTGCGGGACATCGAGATAAGACGACGTCGGGCGGTGCGGAAGAGGAGAGTTGAGCCTGCCCGGAGGGATGGCGACCGGCGAGGGCGGGACAGGAACGCGGGGTATGACTGGCACCGTCGCCACATTGCGAACGGGGGCCGACAGAGCGTCATCCTCGTCGGGTAGAAACGCTTCGCCCTTGGACTCGACGTCGATACCGTCAAAGATGGACCCGTCGGACGTCAGCCTGCAATTCGACATCGAACCACCGAAAGCCTTGCTGCGCTCCGTCATTATTCCACCGCCGTGCTGGCTGCCGCGGCTGCCCAGCGCCGTAAAGCCGCCGCCATCCTTGAACGAGAAGAGCGAGGCGAAACCCTTCTTGAAGCCGGGTCCGAAGCTGCTTTCGGGGCTGTTCGAGGGAGAGCTGCTCGCCTTGCTCGAGCCAAATTCGGTGAGGCGCAGTCGGCTGCTGGCGAAGGAATATGCGAGGCGATAGTGCTTCCGAGCCTCCTCTGCAAATCCAAAGAAGGCGAAGAAAAAGAAGGCGGAAAGGACGGTAAGCCATCTAGCAAGCTCCAGCGTAACCTCGGAGGGTGGACTGGCGCGCCATGCAGATGCGGGGATTTGTCCGACGAAAGAATAGTTGAAGTGCGTGTCATCCCAGCTGATCCACGGGAACATGGGTACGACATTCGTATCGAGGTAGAGAACGTATATGGTCAAGGGCAAGGCGCAAAGGAGTTGGGAGGCGGAGAGCGCAATGAGACGGATGTATCGGTTCTGGTTGGGGTTCTTGTGCGAGCCTAGTATCTCCTTGGCTTGCTGAGAGCTTTTCCAAAAGAAACGTATATTAAGACCTGAAGGATGATGAGCCGTATAGCTAGGAGAGAGGCAACGAGAACCCAACGCACAGCTGTATACAGCGGTGGCAGTCATTAAGATAATAGGCCAGATCTGGTTTATGACCAATGCAGGAGGGGTGTTGTAGACATTTGGATAGCATCCAAAATCCTCGAAGATGTCAAAGCGGTGTCCCTCAACAATGAACTCTGTAAAGCCATTAGAACAGAAGATGGAAAGCGACGAGGGAGGAACGCACGCATCCCCATCTGGAGGATGGGAATCCCGAGACCGATCGCGAGATCAATGAAGATGTCCCGACGTTTCTCGGCTGCAGTCAAGTAAGTGACCGATCTCGTCGCTATCTTGTACAAGCGACGATTGATCACAAGCAGCGCTGCCAGTATCGCAACACCGTTGCCGACGATGAAGCGGGTGGCTAGTTGATGTGGGGGAGGGAGGAGTGCCAATCAGCGAACTGGTGATGGACGGGAGAAGGTCGAATTGTACGGACATATGTCACACCACACCGGGGCTACATTTGCGATAGAGTTGTTCCAGACGACAGAGTTGATGAAAAAGTTCAGACAGCCTAGGCCAGCCCAGGCCATGTACAAGCAAGTGCCGACGTTCCATGCTGGAGCAAAGCGGAAGAGAGGGCGCGAGCCGCAAGCAGGGTCAATTTATGGACAAGAGGCGCGCGTGGGGACGAGGCTTCACCTTCCAAGTGCCAATAAAACGGAATGGCACAGAATAGGAAACCGAGGAAAGAGAATGTGGAGAAGAGTGCGTTAGGGGCCGCCATGGGTGAGAAGAAGCGCTAAGGGCGGACGAGCGAGCAAGGAACGAAAGGGAAGGGGGGGAGGAACGACGGTGGAGAGCAGATGCGGGGAAATGAGTGATATAAGAGGGGCGGGCTACATGGCGGAGACCACTCGGAGACCTTGTACGCCGGAAATGGACAGTCGTTTGTGGATTTTGAGGACGGGAAGAACTGTCGTTGTATTCGGGGGTCGGCGTCGTTATAATCAATTCACAGATTTTCACAGAACGTCGTCAGGAAGCGAGCAGAAGGTCACAACTCCAAAAACAAAGCCGCGGGCCGGGCCAAGAATGAACAACACGTGACAGGCAAAGCTCTGCCCCACTCGGACACAATGTGTCATAAACGCTCCCCCCTTTAAAGGGCCTTTTTCGTTCAGTCGGCCAGTCGGGCCGGCTCAACTGAGGTCGTCAGCCGAGCTCGTTTGGTTTGCGCGCATCCCTTCCACCCGAAGACCTTAAGAAGCCCTTGGTTGTCCTCGGACCATAGAGATAATGTAACTAGGTGGTCCTATCGCGTGTCGCGTGTGTTTGAATCCCAACGTAGCCTCCCTATTCGCCCTTTGTCGCCCCGCATCAAACCTTCAAATGGTGGACCTTAAAGGTTATGCAGGTTATGTCTTATGAAAGATTATTAGAGAACTTTAGGCCGGTTGATCCCGTCGACGCAAAAAACTGGTGTCATTTACCGTATAGGTAGGGCGTAGGCGGTGGAAAAACTGCCCGACTTTTTTTCTTCATTCACGAATTCACACATCACATCAGTGATCTTTTCTAAATTCATATCTATATTGCAAAAGGGCTACATTAGGGCGTGAAACAAGGTCACGACTGAGAAAATCCGAAGCAATAAAGTGAGGAAATATCGTTACAGCAGAACGTCGCGCAACTACTGCGCCGTTTCAACACGTCAGGTGGGGTATGTACCGCGAGTAAAAATACACATAGAGAAGGTGATAGTTCCACTGTGCACTGGTGAAGAATTGGAAATCGAATGAAATGACAAGGGAGCGAGGGTAATGAAATGACCAAGATGTCCAAAACGTTCAAACCGTGTCGGCAGCATCGCTAGTGTACGGGCGTGGGACTGATATGGCGGTGTCAGGGAGATCGAGTGTGAGAGATGTAGAAGGGACGCCTGTTCCCTCTGCCTCGTGTGATTCGGAGTCGAAGCTATCCACAGAGGACGAAGCCATAGTGTCCGATGGCGAAAATTCCGTAATTTTGAAATCCGGCTTGTAATCGCTGGCGATGGAGATCGAGGGGATCGACAGCTGGTCGGATATCGAGACGGTCGAGTCGCGCTTGCCTCCTGTAGTGACGACGGAAACCGTGACGCCACCTTTGCTCTTCATGTGAGGGAAAGACGAAGTGCTGAAGAACGACTTGTCAGTCGAGAGCTGATAACATAATTGAAAAAACATCACGTACGCATGAGAAGACCCGTGGAGAGTTGTAGAAGCCGTCGTTGAAATGCCGATGCGACTGGCGAGCGATGTGTATACGAGGCGGTAATGTTGGCGCGCCTCATCCGCGAAGCCAAAGAAGCCGAAAAAGATGAATGCGCAGGTGACGATCAACCAGCGGAACATCTCGAGCCCGTTGTAGATGCCCGGGTCCTGCTTCCATACGAAAGCTGGCACCTGGATGACTCGGGAATAGTCGCTGTGCACATTCTCCCAGCTGATCCAAGGGCCGACGCCCTGCTTCGCATTGTAGACGATCACATACGTCCCGATAGGAATAGTTCCGAGGATCTCAATGGCAGAAAGGGCCATCAGGCGGAGGTAGCGGCCACGGTTGAGGTTGCGGTTGGACGACATGAACTGTTTGAACTGAGTTTCACGTTTGTAGAACGTGTAAATCGTCATGACTGCGTCGAATGAGCCACGGGACCAAGAGGTAAAGACAGAACAGGATACGCACCGCAATAAACGAGAGATACGCAACCGATCGCCACAGGCCATGCGTAATACAAATAAAACGCTTGCGGTACCAACACGATCGAAAAGACTGGCCCGAAATCCTCGAATATGTCATAGCGATGTCCCGAGACGACGTATTCTGTATCACATCCGCGTAAACGACTTGGTCGAGGGCGAATGGCTAACGGTACTCACCAGTTGCCATCTGGACGAGTGGGAGGCCAATGCCAATAAGCAAATCGATGATGACGGCGCGACGCTTTTCCGAGCGCGAAACCCTCACAGCCTTGACGGTGGCAATTTTGTAGAGGCGTCGGTTGATGCAAAGAGAGCAAGCCGGAATCGCAACGTTGAGGCCAGCTTGAAAGCGGGTGACTGTGAAATGGTGATTCAGTAAACGCATACAACGGGCTACATCATCAAGAGCCTACCGAAGTCACAGTAGACCGGTGCCCGGTCGATGATGTTTTTGTGCCAGACGATCGAGTTGACGCACTGGAATAAACACCCAAGACCTGTCCAGGCCATGTACATACATGTGCCGGTGTTCCAGGCTGCGTGGTAGCATTCTTAGATCCCGTGCTCTGAGCATGCCACGAAAATTCAGACGTACCTTCAAGATGCCAGTAGAAGGGAACGGCACACATGACGAACCCAAGGAAGGAAAAGGCCGTGTAGACCTGGTTCGGAACCGGAGCCATTCTCGTTGAATGCGAGAGTGTCGTTGACCAAGAACTATGGCGGACGGGGTCTGTGAAGGTGACTCGCCTGAGTGTCGAGTTCGGCGAAGGTGAATTTCGTACGTACCTCATTGGGGCGCTTTAAGAGGTGAAAGGCGACGCACGGAGAGCAAGGTACGAAAGTGGACATCCCTTTGTGTTTGAGCGCGTTGCAACGCAGGATGGCTATCCCAGGAATGGGACGTCTCTTGTGACTACCTAAACGGGCGTCTGCTTTATGACTGAAGGGGCACTACGCTAACGCATCAGCCGGAGTTTCAAAACGTAATCCCAAAAAGTTTTTAAACTTGGCCAATCAGGTTGGAGAATTTTAAGATCTGGTCCGTGTCCCGTCTGTGCAGTACTTACATTGGTACTTGGCCGACTTGTTTTACTTTGAAAAAATGTCCACAAGTGAGCAGGGGACCAGGGCTCCCCTCAGTTCAACAATTCAATTTCTTGTTCAGATATTGCTCAAGGGTATTGTGTAGTAAAAGGAAAAGCAGCATGGATGGCCATTGTCCCAAAACATTCAACCAATTGATGCATGTCATAGTGAACCTCTACTTGTCTGTTTCATAAAAATCATCATTAATTAACATCCTTAGATGCATACTGATAAGAAATCATCATTATCAACCAAGCTATCAAGGTCCAACTTGCCATTTTCATTTCATAAAAGATAGGCGGATGGTCCAGTCCCAGAATGATCGTGGCATCCTGACATGACCACCGGTCCCTGTCCCTCGGAGGAGTGCCCATATCCGGAAGGGAACGGGAACGAGATTTCCAACTCCGAAATGACGGATGACCAGAAAAGATAAGGCGCTACCCAGCTTGATGGCTCGGCGGTCGTATCCCGGGCCACGCGGTTGAAAATTTATCGCTCAGGAACGAGAAGTCCCTGGCGTGTCGGGAACGTTCGACAACAGGACTGGGCCTAGAGACACACCAGGGACCCAAGCTGTCTCCCCGGTGACCTTGTTTTCGTCGTCCCTGGTCGCATCATAGGGGAGATGGTCGACATACCATGATATATGAATAGTCTGCGGGAGCAGCAACAAGGGCGACGGACGGTCTTAATCCCCCAGCAGGACGTCCAATACATTGTTCCGAGACGAGCAAAATAGGAAGATGACTTACCCAGGTTCCACATGCGCCGCTATGGGACACCCGGACTCGGATGAAGCAAGCATGACACCCCTCTACTCGATGACAAGATAGTTCCCAGCACCCCGTCAAACTTCCCGATCATGAGAATATGGGGACCTTCTCGGTAACGCCCGGTCCCTTGCAGCGTCGGCCAGATGGGATGCAGAATCGATGCTGGACTGCGCGACGGAGGGGTAGAGTGTTTTTTGAGAGGATGGAGGTGGTCAAAGGTAAAGAATAGCTTGAAGATCGTTTCCTCTCACTGCGTGTTTATGAGGAGACATGCTCTATTGTTCGCCACACCGCCCCTCCTTATTGTTATCGTCTCGCTATTGTCTGTGGTGCACCACATCATTAAGCGCCTCATAGTTTCCCAGGGGTCATGTGATTTTATCCTCCAATGCCAATCACCGACATGAAGGGCCATAATTCTATTATGTTAGATCTAGGCTTGCTTGTGTAAACTCACACGCAAGTGTAATTAGTATACAGGGAACAATGTGCTACACGTGTAAGAATTCGAAGAACATGAAGCGCGATGAATTTGCTACAGGATCAGATGGAAATGCAAAGGAAGCTGAAGACAGGAATGAATCGTGGGGATAGAAGTGGAAGGGAGGTATAGATACACAGTTCAGGGACCTGGGATGGTCTCGTGCACAACGGTCATATACACCATGTCGGTCTTCTTCGGTGCCTTGTTGCGTGTGGATGGGCGATGCAACAATGGTCCGCGGGGTCCTTGAGCAGGGGCAACCCCAGGGACACTGGCGCCGAAAGGTGCATCACGAAAATAAGTAGGAATTGCGCCGAGTGCATCGATTATCGTGCTGCCGAGTGACGAACGGGTAGAGACAGGCGATGAAGGGCGAGGCGGATCAGGGATGGTGGCGATTGAGGCTTGAGGCGAAGCCGAAGGAAAATACGCTGCTGGCGCTTTTGGCCAGGTATCCACGGAAAAGCCGGGACTGTTTGGGGACCCGGAAATGATCGGGTCTACATCCATAGCTGCTGGAGGAATGACAGGAGGCGCTACCAGCGATTGCCCGGGCGGGAAAGCGAAGGGTGAAGCGTCCCGAACTCTGATGATGGGTGGGGGTGACGGCAGGCACAGCTGTTGAGCGGTACTAGAGGCAAGGTACTTGTGCGTAGACTGGGTGAACAGGGTCTCATCATCTGGTGGAGTCGGACTGGGAGTGGAAGAACGGGTGGACTCGGTTTTCTTGAAGAAAGAAAAGCGCTTGGAGCGAAGAGATCCATGAGGGGAAGGTAGATCAAGATCGCGGTCCCAACCAGACCTCAACAAGTGAACCGGGACAGTTGTTTTCTTGGGAGAAGACCTCAAACTTGACAAACGTCAGTTCGCAAAGTTAGTTAACATCTTCCGAGACGTACTGCATGGGCAACAACACATCCCTTCTTAACTTCTGAGAGAGCCACGTCAAGGAAGTACGATATCCCTTTCTTGTCTCGTCTCCGAGAGCCGACAACACAAACAAAAGAAGGGAACAAGTGGGAATAAACCACCATATGAGCTCGCTCTGAAGGCCCAGTCGCGAGTGGGAAGGCACAACCTCAACTTGAGAAACCTGCGAGCGAGTTTGCGATATACCCATCCATGGTTTCAAGCCCGAGGATGTGATCGAGGACAAGGCGTAGGTGTGCACGATGATCACGTATAGCATCCCGCCGACAGCAAAGATAACATGGCGAACAAAACGAGATGATGTCATCTCGGGTGAGGAAGGGAAATAATTCCGTGAGTTGTGGTGGCTCTTGACGACGTTGATTGCCGCGGAAACTTGTCACAAACTTTGTTAGACAGATAGTTGTGATAAGCTTGATGGATAGACTTACGGCAGAACAAGATCCCAATTATGGAGATACAGAGGGGTGGGAGCCAAACGATAATTAAACCAGGGAGAGAATCGTGGACTGCTGCCTGGCAGCCGAAATCCTCAAGTATAACAAAGCGATGGTCCTGAACAATTGTGTCTGGGTTGGTATCATGATAAGTTCCGTGACATCGACTTCTAGGCACCAAAGCGACGCACGTAAACCCATATACAGGGCTGGTAATGCAAAGCACGTAGCAGCCTCAAAGGCTGCTTCGAAAGTCTTGCTTTGTCTTGATTCAGAGCCACGGGAGGTGGTGATTGCCTCGAGTCGGCGAGCAATGCACAAGAAAGATGCTGGAACTGCCACCATAGCTCCAAGGAGTACGACGGAAGCTGTAGAGAACATTAATATGCTGTTTGAGCCCCTGGTCGAAAACCCTACTGATGTCGCACCAAACGGGTGCGTGCTCTGCTTGGTTCCCGAACCAAAGGACCGAGTTGACGCCATGGATAATATTACAAAAAATCAACCAAACGATGATAGACGCAGAGGGGACGCTGTAATAATGAACTTGCGCTGGAAGAACCAAGAAGAGGAGAAGAGTAGAGAGGAAGGAAAAGATGGGGAGTTGGGCACCCATAGCGCAGGCCAGTCTCTAAGGGTGCCAGCACTTAAAACAAGGCGCAAAGGTTCGGTGCGTGCACTGAACACAGAGGTATGCAGGGTCAACCGGTAAAATTCCAGAGAACAACATCAAAGTCCTGCATGTTAAGAGAGTGCGAACGCCCGTTCCTCTGGTCGTGGCGGACGGTAGCAACAAGCGTCTTTCCAGATGAAAGACAAAGCCCACAAGGGGCAAATGCCAAAATTCGCCACCGACGCACAGGCAGACAAAGGGCCTCAGGAGCGTCCCTCACTAGATGGGCGCTTGAGTCGTAGCCGCAACGCCGACCAAGTGACACAAAGAACTATCCCAAGATGGCATGTTGGTTGAAGACGTCAGTTGTTGAGTTGTAGGGTAACCATTGGGGTTGGCTATGCTCCGACTCGGAAATCAACACCTTTCGAGACAGCTTCCCTGTGTGCGTCTTGAGGACGTTGCAGCCGTGGCGTGGCCTGAAGGAAGGGCCCGGCCCCTACAGTCACTTTACTGTAGTGGTAGGAGTCCCGCGCCGGTCCATTGCAGTCTGGACACATGATCGGAGCCGCCGAAGCCGCATGATGCAAGATCGCATGATCGTTGGAGACAGCCCTACCTGGGCATGCCCGCCTTCATTCACGTTGTCAAGCCACGACATACATACGCCTTCCATGACCGCTGTCTCTGCAAGTCGAACCAAGCCCTTCAAGAACAACGGCCACAATGACGCCATTTCCCCGCTGGACCGCATACATTCCTCGGACAGTCCCAAGCTGTCACCTCAGATTTCATTCAGATGCTTAGACGACGACGCACAGCCACACTCTTCTACCGAGGACGACCATAGCGACACGAGTGCTGACGAGAGCGAGCGCCAAGGGCCCGTTGGAAATGCAACAGCGCCCTCGCTGGGAGAACGAATGGCAGACGAATTCAAAGTCGGTGTCGGGAGTGAATTCTCCAAGGGTCAACCTCGCCCGTCTTCGTCTTTGGCAGACCTGGACCTTTCCATCATCATCGCCGTGATCGCGCCGTTGGTAAATTGGCTTACCGGCAGTGACCAACTCAAGAACCTCTTCCTTATCTTGTTTTTGATCGTTTACTTGCATCAGCTCGTCCAAGGTGTGTTGCGACGGTCTTGCTCATTTCAACCAGGTTAATGATTCGTCCAAAGTCCCCTGGGAACTTTACCATGCTGCACGACAACGGAGACCCCACCCTTCGTTTCGCTCGCTGAACCTGCCAGAACGCGAGGAAGAGGCCGCGATCAAAGTCCAAATGAGACTGGCAGAAGCAGAACTTCAAAAGCATGAATTCGGGTATCTTCTCGTCTCCATGATCACGCCCTTCGCTGGCGCGGCTCTCCTTCGCACTATTCTTGGGTTGGTCAATGGCGTCGATTCGATCTCGTGGTTCAGTACAACACTCTTTGTACTCGCAGCAGGCATACGGCCTTGGGGACACCTGATCTCTCGTTTGCGGCAGCACACCATTTCCCTCCACGACACCGTCCATTATCCCTCCCCCGATACGCAATTTATTGCCCCCTCTCGTCTTCAAGCAGTTGTCGATCGCGTGAACAGTCTAGAACAGGAGCTCTCTGCGATCAAGCGCGCCATGGCGATGCGGGCTTATGTGGAGGAAATACATGATGATCTTAGCAGCGCCTTGCAAAGCACAGAGCGCGCGATTCGGAAGCAGGAGCGCAAGAGCGAGTCTGTCCGCACCTCGTACGATACCCGCTTCGCCGCCCTGGAAAAAGCCGTCGCCAGATTAGAACGCGCCCGGGGAGAAAGGGTTCGCGGAATATTTCCCGGCAGCGGCAATGCAACGTCATCAAGTGCTACGGATGATCGCGCATACAGTCGCTTCGAATCCATTCTTGCCTCAATTTTCCGCTTTGTGCGTGCCATTGCCAATAGCCTCACTTTCAACTATTTCGACCCTCCTTCCCTTCCAGCAAGTCCAAGCGTCCCACCAGCAACGATAGTAGCCCGACCACCGCTGCACCACACAAAAACCCCTAGCCGGCTGGAGACGATAGAGGAAGACGAGACGGAGCGACTTGCAACTGTTCGGCTTGATGAAAAGTCCCGGAGCTCGGGACATGCGGACAGCGGGATATCACTCATGTCCCAGCAGAACGATGTTGACGCTACAGGTGCTTGCGATAAGGGCTTTCTGGGGCAGCGCCGTTGTCTTGCGGTCGCAGTCGTCAGCCTGCCTTATCGCCTTGCTGTTGGCATTCTTGTAGCCATCTCTCCTCCCCTCAAACGTATTTTCAAGTGATACGGTCTATTGGTCCCATCATTTGTATTGTACCACCCATTTGATGTCCTATTGTAGTGCTGCACCATCCGTTTATTACTCGCAATCATACGTTCGATGTACTGGTGTGATACTTTTACTTTTCTCATCGCGTCCCGTCCGGAGGTCAGTTAACTCCGGCTGCTTCAGCTCGTCCCGAACTTGCCGATAAGCATGCCTAATCCTGTTGTCTTGTTACCCCGATTCCCACTTCGTTCCTGGTGCGACCTCCCATTTATACGTTGTTGTCTATGTGCCACTGCGTGAATGGATTCAGGTCGTCCCCTGCTGTCACCGGGCGGTGTGACATTTGCGACATAAGGGAAATCTCACAGCATATCAAGGGACGATCGTTAGGTGTTTACAGTTCGCGTTGTCAACTCCGTAGAATCCTGCTGTGTTGGTTGTGAGCAGAACAAGGCCAAGGTACGACAACGCCGCAGTCAGACGGTACGTCGTAATCGTAATGTCGATCCCTTTCTCCTATCCTGGTATTACGCATATGTTGAACAAGACGTGCCTCGTCCAGGAAATGTTGGCTGTTTGGTATGCCATGAGGAACGAGGAACAGGTACTGTGGGCAGACCTGGGGACGTATAGTTCTTCGGGTCTCGAACAGATTCTGTACATCGATATTACCCAAATCCACGGTGACGTACTGCCGCCTGCAGGCCGCAGTAGTGTGGGAACCCACCCCATGACATCCGATCCCCTGTAGGCCCAGATAGTATCTGCTTGTTCAGAAATGTGATCATCACGGACCATATGAGAGGGGCGCGTTGAACATGGTTCATCAACTTGCAACGGCCGCCATTAGGAAAACAAGGGGTCGAAAATGGCTTGAGGTCGTCAAGCAGGTAAGTCGTGATTTCAGGTGGGTGTAGAACTGGGATACAGACGGACGTGTCCTTGACAATGTGTGAACCGGTCCAGAGTACACGAACGAATAGATCCAGATCCTTGACGCACCTGTGCGGTGGTGCGGGGTCTCTGGGTCAACGGAACGAAGGTCACGTGCCACTCTTGTGTGTGCAAGTTTTGTTTCGTCACCTCTCCCTCCGTTCTCCACCTGTCTGTTTCTTGCCTCCTTGTATTCCACTCTCTTATCTGCTTTGCTTTAACATTCGGCATGGCATTTGAAAAACCAGCCGCAAAAGTGAGCATCTCTCATATCTCATAAATATTTTTTGCCCAATGTGCGGCCTACCACATCATTAGTCTCGTGCGTCAAGTGATGGCGTCTGGGTCCACGACAGAGCTCCAGGGGCTCCAAGGGCTCCAAGGGCTGCCACTCAATACTCCGAATCAAACGCGCCGCTCAGCAATAAGATTATGGTAACGAACTTACATTATGAAATTATGCCGAAGGACTTGACGGTATGTTCTATCACACCTCGTCCCTTTCGCGTGTCATGACGATTGCACGATTTGGAGGCAATTTTTGGACAAGTAGGCACGCTCGTGCGCGAGCCATTCATCAGGGTACGAAAGTCCGACTGCCATTACCTCCGCCTTGTCGTAGAAGAAAAGCCCTCAACCTTCTCGCTCCTCCGTTCCCGGGTTCTGTTATGTTGACGCGCTTGCGTTTCGCCCCCTTCCTTATGTTGTCATCCTCTACCTGTTTTCGAACGTTAGTATGATCGTAGCGGCCGTTCATCGGGCGTCGCCATCATCACGTTCGAGACACCGGCAGAGGCAACGCGAGCCAAGAAACAGCTAGATGGGGTTTTAGCAAAAGGTGTGTCTGTCTCATGACTTCCTTCTTGACCGATTTTTTTTAAGTCGCTTTAAAGGCCAACCCATTTCTATCGAATTTGATAAAGGGCCGCCACGACGTGCCAGTGCGCCGGGGACCTCTCTACTCAACCGAATTCAGAAGCCACCCCTTCTGGATCGACTCGGTCAAGCGCAAGCCAAAGCCAAGGCGTCCTTGATGTGAGTTAGACCCATCGTTCCACTGCTTTTTTTGCCAACGACTCGTAGTCACAGCAAGAGAGTGGGCCCCATGCGTGGTAGAGGGCGAGGGAGGGGTACTGGTACTGGTCGTGGTCGCACTTCAAACGCACCGCCGAAAAGTGCTGCAGAACTCGATAATGAATTAGATGCATTCATGGGCGTCGATGGTGCATCTGATACCCCTGCCGCCAAGCCCGCGGAGAATGGGGATGTCGAGATGGCTTAGTCCATTTATATCTTTCCTCTTATGCCAAGCGTACCTTACATACTGACAAAGTCGCGAATTGTCCAGAACACTGTGTTTCCCTAAGTTGTATCTGCTTATTATGAATTTAGGCTTTGTTTGCTTCGCTCCTTTTCCACATCTACCAGGGAACTGTCCCCTAAGCTGCAAACAGAAGAGGTCAAGGATTACGCACCATTGAACCCGCGAGATTATATCGGCCATTTTCTGTTTCTTTATCAAAGTGTTAGGTGCTGTCTTCTGACGGGCATTCATGATCATAGTTGTATCGTGATGTGGGTGCTTGTAGTTCTACTTGGGTTTGGCTCACCTTCATTTTTTTTTGAACGCCGAGTTACTGCGGACGCAAAATGAGTTGCCAAGTAGCTTGTTCACTTCGAAGCTACATGTATTCCACCGTCGAGTCTCCTTCGTGAGTACAAGGTCATGACTTGGATGCTGATGGGACTGCAGATCCGAGTTGGATATCGGGCAATCGGGGTCACCTTTAAGTCTTCACACGATCAAATTGATCGGAAGTCAAACCCAATCAGGTTACCTGATGAAGGATCTGGAGGGGTTATCCTGTACGGTGACCTGATCCTACGACCATGGTATTCCGTGCGACACTCAGGCCGGGCCCCATGAGGAACAGCCGCTGGGAACCGTTACGACTATTGCAATATTGATGCGTCGCTTCTGTGTATCATGTGCCTGGGGGAGCGTTCGTGACAATTTTGCGCCTCAAATATCCCCGTTTCAAACTATGTGGGAGCCACGAGAGGGCTACTGGTAGGGGTTACCACCGGAATGGCCGCATAATGCCTTAAAAGTGCATATGCAGGTGCGAACCACGTCGGGATTTTCTCAGCCTAATAAGCCTCGACGTTCAGTGCAGTGCTTACATGACCTGTTGGTTTGGGTGTTCGGTGATCCAACGTCATGGCATTAATTTGTGGGTACGGGTACTGTTGACCCTGAGGTCCTAGCGGTGACTTTTCTCAATCTGTCGCCCCTCCGGTCAGTCACTCCCAAACACCCGCTGACGACGGGTGTATTTTAAAAATGGTAATCATTTACAGCACTGTAGAATTTGTGTGTAACATAACATCTTAACTCTCACCCTTTGGCCCTGTGGGCCTGGCCTGTGGCTGAGTTTTGTAAATTCGTGAGCCTGGGCGCACCTACTGCGCACCTTAGAATGCAAGTTGTCGAAAGGCGCTCCGCGATGATCATGACCGCGTAAACGCCCTGCGTTCATTCGCTCCTCGAGACGGCATTGACGAAGACGAAGTGTCACATGGGCGTTGGGCGTTCGTTAGCGGGGAAGCATGCCGTTGCACTTTTTCGAGCCTCCGTAAAGTGTGCCCTGATACTGCCGGTGTACGACTCACCACTACCGTTACTGTACTGTAGTAACCCTGGACTTTACCTCGACCGAGGGCACTCACCATGTTCGGCCCCATTTGCAGCTTGGAATTGCCCAGTAGCCGCTGACCTTAAGCCGTATAGCATTACTTTTTGATCCGGGTGATTGGGCTCCGAGTCCGCCGATACTCTCTGAACACGTTCATGTGACAACGCAGAACGTATTCAAGCGGCGAGACGTAAAACCCCCGCCCAAATTAAAGTCCACATCACGCGGTACAGTCATTGAAGTTTGCCAGCAACGGCGATGAGATGAAAGCCGTGTATGTAAAGGGGAAAGGCGACGAGACGTGATAACGGATTGCATGAAATGATGCCCATCTCTGTCCAGACTTAAAGGCATTGACCAGGCCCTGCTCCAAGTAAAGGACGTGCAACACAGAACTAGTACAGTAGTCCCACGGTGATACCAACGAGCGTAAACCACGCGCCACGTTGCTGGAACTGGGGTTACGTCTTCCATCAAATTTAAGCCGTTCTCGACAGTTTCTCAACGCCCTACCTCATACAATACTGTACCATGATGACTTAGCACGGACCAGTTCATTTTCATATCCTGGAAGGGAGCAGTACGACCTCAATGTTACCCTTTCATACCGCCCTGCACGGCCCTGTACCACATCCTTGGAGAGGGCGAAAAGTCCGGCGCCTTTAAAAAGTGAATTGCCTGTCTAAAATCTTAACAACCGGAACCAACTTTCCACTACGCGGGCAAGCTGTCAAATGACTCTGGGTGATGCAATTTGAACAGAAAAGGATTCCAACTCTTGGCGCGCCCAACGCACCGATATTTGAACTGAATGAGCTGCTTCTGGACGAAAAACTATTAAAAGTGCACGCATGTTACTCAGGCCGGTGCTTGATCATGAGTCACTTCAAAGACCCCGCCCGAATCCAGCATGACCTGGGTACGTAGTCGACTTGCTTTCAATCGACCCCCTCCTGTATCGGCTGATCGTCGTCCCAAAGTTGCGTTCGTCAAAGTCGTGCACATTACCATAGGCTTGTACATGTGAGCTCGCCTCGGTCCATCTCTCCCCACCGATTGTACATGATTGTCCCCTATCAGTTGGGAGTACTTTAACACACTTGGCTTTGAATGGAGTTGCTTCGCTGGGAAGCGCCCATTTCGACGAACAGTATGGGTGCGCTACGATTTGTCCACTGTGACTTCTATCCCTTAGGAATCAATATAGATCTACTCGATTGGTCGTCTCGCTGCTTTGGCAACTGGTATCATCTTCCTCATCCAACTCAACGTCAAGGCAAAGCTGAATTGTCAAGTACGTTCTGCTCTTCTATGCAGGTCGATCCAAACTCAGATTTCGTACCCTTATTAGGCCATGTACACAAGTAGCCTGGTAGGTTTGACGAAGTAAAGAATGTCCAATTCTTGAATCTCTCCCAAGGTTTTCAGCTATCTGGCATACACATCGACGTCAGCCCTCATCGCACTGCGAGTGTAAGTCATTGATTTCTCCATGCTGGAAGTGTCTCGACAAGTGCCATCGGCAGCGTTGCAATCTGGCTTTGGAATCGTGTGGTCGTCGTGCTGTGTGTATGCTGTTGGCTTTCGACCCTCGCTTTTTTCCTATATGGTACGAATAGGATCTCAGTTTCCCTTGCTGCTACTGAGCCTTGTTCTACAGGTGCCATCGAGGTAAGCGACATCATGGCCTCCGCCTCGCTGTCTGTGTGTCAAACTATGTACAGCAACGCAGTGTCTGGAAAACTGGTGTAGGCTGCGTATTCACGGGAACGCATACACACTTCGTCGGTCGCGGCCAGGTTAACGCCATCTTTGCGTCGGATTGCTCCCTTCTGTTCATGCAATTGATCGGTCTCTTGCGCATTGGACGCACTCGTCCTAGTGGCGTCTGGCACCTGTTGTACAAGCAGGTAAGTCGTCCTGAGAGGTCTTCATAACTATGCCCTGACCAAGGTGTAGTGGCTCATTTGGTTGGCAGTAGCAACTTGCGTACAACTCGTCGGAGTGGTACGATCAGCCCTGCTCCGTCCTGACTAGGGTGATACTTACAATTCTCAGATCTTTGTCAACCTGGACCTCAACAGTAAGCACTTGTTCACTGGGCACCTCGATCCTTATTTGACTTTTTGCTCTTTGTGCTTTCTAGTAGCGTGGAATGTCGTACGTGACAAGTATATACCGAGGACGGTACTGTATTGACTCTCTTATGTAGATGTTCTTGACTCCCGCAAGTAAGTGACCCATTGCTCTCTTGGTTCAGTGATTCATAGAAGTCCTAGTGTATACAATGTGAGGCGTCATTCCTCTTAGCGCGGTCATAATTGCTTACGCGACGAGTAACCCAGGCAAATTTGTGTTTCCCGCATGTACTGTGCCTTGGCTAATTTTGGCGACTATGTGGATTCATCAAAGGAACGACCGTAAGCCTCCATACATTGCAAGAGAACGGCTTAGAATAACCCATTTTAGCAGCGGCGTATTATTTCCTTCATGGTGAATGGCTGGAAATGCCGTGATTCATCTTGACCTCTTGACGTGGTGTTGGAGTCCGGGACAGGGTCAGAACATCAGGGCTAATCTCAAAAGATCCAGTAGCACCCATGCTACAAGGAATTTGAAATCCTGCCCTGCTGTGCGAGGTGGCTTATTCCCTGCTGATCTGAGCTGAGTGAACGATGGTGCATTGGGAATGGGACGATATTATACTGATCGCACCTATAATTCGCATGTGGATGGTAGGCGGTACTGTAGATACGATCATCCTTTTCAAGGGACTTACAATATATTGAAGGGAATGAAAGCAGCATTATCAGATGTGGGCCCTTGCAGTGAAGCGTCGGACTGAGACCAAGGATAAGCAGTTGTCAAATCAAACGAATTCCGGCCCAGATATACCTTGATTCTCACTGCGTGCCATCTGGTTCTCCCTTCGTTTTGGAAGGCTGGCAAACTATAAATACGTGGACTGTCCCTCCTTTGCGGATCGGGGCGGATTTACCTATCCTGACTACTTTTTCTTGGAACATCATTCGGGTTGACATTGACCTCGGTAAAGTAAACAATGAGTCACTGATTGTAATCCAGTTAACTTCAGCAATTGATCTCGCGGGCTCGTTGCTTCAATTGGGACAAGTAACGCGGGGATTTCGGAGGTCTACAGGATCCTTGCAAGGTCGGTCATACTGCATGCTTTTCAGGTGTCCCGAGTCGCCGCGGTGGCGCTGCTCTCGGCCTGACCGTATTTGAACCAATAAGTATCTGAAACGACACAACGAAAGTAGCCAGTAAGATATCCCAATGCGGTATAATCCTTTTCAGAGTCGGTCCGTTCATACCAACCAATTAGCCAAGAATTCGGAACCGCCTTGATTAAATCTGCATGATGTGATACCTGTTTTAGGACTGCTAGCGGTACGTCGAATGTCGCTATAGGAAATGATGTAATGACCAGGCTCTGTGTCCTAATGTCCGGCACAAGACCTAAGGGAGTCGAATGGCCAGAGACAGGATCGTTTGTAGGCAAAAGCTGCTAGTACTCGATGGAGGTTAGGAATCGACCCTCTTAGGGAATGCCGAGTCCTAACAAAAGATCTTTTAACCGAGCAAGTCATCTAAAAAGTCTTCCATTTCGGCTTTCGGTGGTTTCACGGGGAGATGAGGATCTGGTGGTAGTGGGGGAGGCGCTTTCAGCGGCTTCGCTGAGCACCAAGTGTTAGCAATATCCGCGAGTACCAAGCATTGACCGAACCTTGTCGATGAACGTGTTCTCTCATTGCCGTTTTACCCATTTGACGAGCGGCATTTGCTCGAAACCGTTCTTTCATGTCTGAATGAAAGCAGATGTCAGACATTTAAAAGCAGATCAAGCGGCCTTAGATGACACGGACCCGACTGCGCTTGCGCGACGTTCTTATCGTGTTGCATTTCCTCCAGGGAATCATCCCATTCAATGTGTTGTATTTTTCCCTTCCGGGATTGATGTTCGCTGTGCAAATGGGGAGTGATGTGTGCAAGCGAGTGATCAACATCATCATCATCATCCAAGGCAGATGGTGCGAGTGACAATCCAGGTGGATCCTCCAGACGTTGCCGCTCAAGAAATGCACTTAAATCTACTTCGGGTTCCTCGATCGGTTGTCCTGTTGGTGAGATTGCGCCACGTTATTAACGCAGTACAGCTTCATGTTCTACTGTGCTCATACCATCAGGCCCGAGTTCAGGTTCAGGTTCTTCATAGCGGTCTGCATTGGTTCCAAGGGTGTAAGGCACATCGGGCTCCGCGTCCGCGTTTTCTTCTGCGTCGCCAACCTGTTCAGATCGCTCGCCTTCAAGCAGCAATGGTTCCTCAAACCTGGCAGGGCGCCCGCCTCGACGTCCACGCCCACGTCCACGTTTATTATATTTCCCCCTCGAATGATGGTCCTTGCGATAAGTATGGGGGTCGCCAGCAGACGACGGCTGATATTCGTGAGGATGAGACATGGGATGTGAGAAAGCCAAACACGGGACAACACGACTCTCGGGGGCGTTGCTCGTCGTTTTCAACGACATCGCGTGCTGTTCCCGCCTTGCATACTTTCACGAAGTTGTATTTACCCTTTGTCTTCCTTGCGGTCATTACAGTCACGCCGTTCTGGTGCTAGTCTGCCAAGTTATGCATGCAGCCGCTTATCACACTCCACCGCATCCAGCCGCTCAAGCCCATGCCGACCCGCTCTACGCTTCCGTCGGCCACCTGCTTTCTAAAGCCTGCTCCAATACATGCTTTACGGCCGCCCAGGCATTCGCACAACTCGTACAGCCCAATGCGCGCTTCCAGCTGGCTCTTGATGCGCTCCTACCTATTCTCGACTCTCCTCGATCTGAGGTTAGTGATGTCCTTGGTCCTTGCTGCATCATTTGCAGGAACGTTTTTGCTGACGTGCCATCCATCGGTACACTCATCTGTAATTCTTGCTGCGATCGAAGCTGCCGCAACGAATTCTTGTGGCATATATACTCTATTCCTTATACGCACCACATCCAATCGCTATTAATCCTTTCAAGTCTGTTCTATATGATACCTTCACCAAAGAACGCAATGCCGCAGTTCAGTTAGCCGGGGAGGGAAAGGCGAGCGACAATGAGCAGCTCGTCTGGGTTCTTTGGAAGGTTCTTAAAGGTGATGGAGACCATGTGAGTGGTGGTTTCTCTCGTCAATGATAACCTGTCACGTTGCGTGTTTAGCTCGGGCCATACCCACCAAATACTTTGGCACGAGAGTCACTCCCATCCAAACTAAGAGCGGCAAACTTGGTCCTGGATGACGGGAAGGTCTCTCTTGACTCGTGAGATCATTCTGACCCCTCTCCATCGTTGTTTGTCCTTATACCGTGCTCAGGTTCTCAGAGGATGCGTCACATCCCTTAGATTCTGCCTTTCGACATAGTTACGGTAACGGAGAGGGATCAGGGACAAGAAGGGATGCGACAGTCTCACACGAAGATGACGAGAATACACAGCTCTTATCGCAAGGACTGACACTCCTCCTAGCAGCTCGGGAGCGTGTACTGACACTTTCAGAACAGCGTGTAGGTCCCTTTCTCTCTCAACTTGTCACTATTTATTTTGTTTCTTTAGCTCCTTCTCCCTCTGATTCCTCAACTCACGTCACCCTCTGTAATAATCTCTGTTGACCTTCCACCTATCATCGCCCACAACCCTACCATTGCCACTCCCCTAATCGTCTCTCTCATTACTCTTCCACCTTCTGATGCATCCGCTGCATACCTGGATATTCTCACACAACTTCCTCCTACTCTACCGACATTCGATGTTATCGGTCGTCTTTTGCACGACACAACGCCCGCGACGGACTCTGTCACTGGCGGGAAGGCGACTGTTGCTGATGTTATGCGTATGGAGATCCTTGGGCCATTCATTCATCGATGCATCCTATGGATAGAACGTGCGGAACGCGAAGAGCGCGAAGGGTTGATCAGCGATGACCGCTCTGCTAAGGGTGTGCAGAATGTATGTACTCAATTCATTCCGCTACCATCAGTGGCTGATTTTCTGATCTGAAATTTAGCTCTGCCGTTTCTACAGTGCCCTTCTGAAGCTCGATGTCGTCGATGCTGCCTCCGATGCTGACTCGACCGAGATTGCACATTTTGCCCTACGCAATTCGCGGTTCGAAGAAGCTAATGCACTTTACCGCAGTCTTGCTTCCGCCAGGTTTTGATCTCTCGCTTAAGTATGTACCTATGCTAGTTTATGATTAATGACAATCGTCTGTATGTCGCGATTCGAGCTTAGTCTGTTACTATGTTTCGTTTCGTCTAGGAAATTGTGATATGTATTACCCTAGAGCCGATACATGTACGCCATCCCGGAATCTCACATCAGCGCACGTCATTGTATTTCTGAAAGTCAGCACACAACTACTGGATTGTGCCATACGGTGATAGAAACGATGTTGGCAACTCGACCCTCGTGTTTCTGCTCATTACGGTTTAGCTCACCTTTGTCACATTACCTTCCATGTGAATCTTGCTGTCGCAATTGATCGACGATTGTAAGTGACTTGGGTGAGTTTGTACATCTCCTTTAGTACTCCATTTTGGCTCACCTCATCCCTATTTTTCATGTTACGCCGACGAAGGAGATATTCTGGAGGTCCAAGGGCATCGTGACCCCGCACACAAAGCCTCTGATGGATCTCTGAAACTCGAACTCCCAGTCCGAATTACTCGTATCTGAATCAGTGTGGGTCGCCTCATGTTCAAGTTAGCTCAGCGTAGTTTAACTTGACTTGCTTTTTGGTAGCCTTGTCATTACCTAAGCAAAAACGGAAGTTCAACTTACTAGTAAGCAAAGATCAGAGCTATGTCTGCGAGTGCGGTTGGTTGTTGCAGCTGACCATCGACCATCATGTCTGCCATTGTATCTTATCTCGTTGATGTGCACCACAGTGATCGATCATCAATGAATCGTCGATCATCTTCTCACGCCTCTCACGCGCGGCGTGTTTCTGCCAAGCTCACATGGCAGTCAGGTCCGAGTCAGGGCGTACAGCACCTCGGATGACCATCACACCCCCCCCATCCGATCACTGTGTAGCTCACCAGCAGGTATATCATGCGTCCCTATAAAAAATAACATGCATGTGGATCCTGCTCATCCCTGCTTATCTTCTTCACCTTCTGGGCTTTGCGTCGTCGTCATTCATCAGCCGCTTGAGTCAACACGTCGGTTCTGCCCTTCTCGTGGTACTGTAGGCCCTATGACCCAGTACACCTTTAGACCTTCTTTGTCACCTTCGTATGCCATTCACTCATCCAAAGATTGCAGAGTGCACAATTAGAATGAAATTCTTCGCCCTGCATGCCAGCGTTGGTCCCTGCGTTACTAAGGAACAGCGCCCGGCATTTTAGTTGGTCACCTGGCGCTTAGATAGTCCCTCCCCACAGCTGTAAGGGCACGATGATGTGAACTTCCAGACCTGTTGGTATTCTACAACCCCCAGAGTGATGCAACCCCCATCGCCGGACATCATCTCTATCGAAGGACTCTCATTTCATGCTGCAATTGGCCTAGATGCCGTTGGGGGGCCCTTACCGCAGCCACACACGCTCGCGATCCACTTCCACTTTCATCCGACTTCATTACTACTCGCCGCCGCAACGGACGACTCAAGATTTTCAATTCGTTATTGGGACCTCGAGGGCCAAGTGTTAGAGCGCGTGAACGATGGTGCGCCGTGGGCAAGCGGTCGTGCACTCGCGCGTGCCGTCACCGGTGTTGCGTTCGTGCACGCAGGAGACGCCGTGAAGGAGTTGCGGGTGGTATTAGAGGCACCAAATGGCCACCCACGCGCCACAGGCGGAGTAGGGTGGGAGCTTACGACGCCGCACGGCGCACGAACCCAAGAAGTTGTCGCATTTGCACGTGGGCTCGAACTGGGTGTGTTGCTCGGCTACGGCGAACAGGAACCAAGGGTGAAACAGCGTATCATGATGGACATATGGTTCCTCGAGAAGCCAGAGCACTCGAGCGAGGTCGACTATGCCACGTTTGTGAATCGGATAGTAGAGGTACGTGTCATTTCGCGAACAATTGTTTGTTCTTGTGGTGTGATTGAGAGGCGCTCAGGAGACAGAGGCGTCGGCATATCGGACGCTGGAGCGGCTTGTTCACGAAGCGACGCAGATCGCCTCCTCAGCGAGCAGCGAACATTGTCGAGAAGTCATTATCCGCGCAAGGAGACCCGCGGCCGTGAGACTCGCTGATGCTCTGGTGGTGCAACTCGTGCGATCGTGCAATCCGTGACGAGTGCTGATGATTTTGTCGCATGGGGAAGGATACTGATCGGATCACCATTTTTTGGGGGGAATGGCCCGCGCAATTTGGGGGATGTATAATTATGTCCGTTTCATTACGTGTCACATCCTGTGTTGTACCTTGTGGTCTTGTCTTGTTGTGCGGAGATTCCATGCTTGGCCTACACGCTATTTGAATTATCCAGCGAGTATGCACGTTCGATTCAAGCGCCCAAGCGCTCAAGCTCCCAAGTCCCAAGGCCGAATCAGGGTGTTACTTTCGGGGACACGTTTCATATCCGAACGCCCAGCATTTCAGACATACAGTACAGGTCAAGAGTTCGAGAAGGAAAGTCTGTCGGCTACGATATAATCCCGCCAATTTACCGTTAATCAGGCGAAATAAATGAATTGCTGATTCGAGGTGCAGCTGATCGATGGCTGCTACTATTTGAAAACACAGGAAGATTGACTGATCGGTAATAATGGTCCAAGACGATTTCTAGACGATGCGTTTAAAAAGGACTGTCGGACGATAACTTCTTGGTTAAGAAAGTGTGTAAGAGCGCTGTACACACGAACGGAGCGGTGGGGAGAGGAGACAGGAGACAACGGACCGGCAGTCTCCGGCGTTGAATGGACCTAAAATAAATAGATGGATCCTTGGAGCTGCCACCCGCGTAACCCGACCCATCCCTTCGCCTTGATTCTTCCCGCATATTCTTACGATGAGCTCGCTCAGAAACCATCGTGTAGTGATCGCGTCACTATTCCTTCCTAGTACGGTGGTGTTGGGAGAGTCGCATCCTCCCACCCCAGACGTCCATTCGCAGGAACTGCCGTTACCGGATGTCTTTCCCGGCCATGCCAAGGAGCAAGGGTTCAAGCTGACCTTACCTCCCTCAAAGCCTCGTAACTCTGCACCCATCCTCAGCATTGTAGATGATCTAAAAGACAAGGCAAGTATGGATCCATTGCCCCTCCAGATTTGTTTTTTTTGGACGTCGTCACTTTGTGGAGCGGCACGTCCGGTCCGACGCTGATTTAAACTTGGCATCAGTCTCGCACTGGGACACCCGCAGTTACTCCCGGTGTGGAGCACATCAACCCACTGTTCGCCACCTTGACGCCGCTCACGCCATCAGGTTTTGGCGATTCGAAACCCAATACTCCTACCCGCAATGGTTTCGGCGGTTCTTCAGGCCCCTTTCCTCCCACTCGCCAACGCGCAGCTGATGCGCACATGCCACTTCGTTCTCAGCGCAAGAGCTCTCGCTCCATCGCACGTCGGCCCCATTCTGATTCGCCAAGTGGTCGCCAATACCATGTTGAACCGAATCCGCACGGCAATGGCGGTCTCACCAATGCCGTAAATTCTCTCGAGGGCCGACTGAAGCGAAAACGCTGGGTTGGGACCCTTGGCACAAACACGGACTCGTTCAAGGAACCACTTCGTCGGAACATCGACTATCGTTTGGCGGAGGAATATGACAGCTCACCTGTCTGGATTCCGGATAACGAATTTACTCAGCACTATGACAATTTCTGCCATCAGGTCCTCTGGCCATGCTTGCATTATGTTGTCCCAGATGCACCCAAAACTAAAACATTTTACGAGAGCTCGAGCTATAAACAATATGTATCAGTAAATCAACGTTTCGCAGACACAATTGTCGCAAATTATCAAGAAGGCGATATCAGTGTGTTGGTTGCTTCTTGTTCCCCTTCAGCGCGCTGACACTCTGGTTAGTCTGGGTTAATGATTATCACTTGATGCTCGTACCTCGGCTCGTCCGCGCAAAATTACCCACAGCAATCATCGGGTTTTTTTTGCATGTATCGTTCCCGTCGTCGGAAATTTTCCGGTGTTTGTCAGTTCGCGAGGACCTGCTCCGTGGAATGCTCTCTGCCGATCTCATCGGTTTCCAAACGGCCAACTATGCACGTCACTTCCGTCAGACCGTGTCACGCATCTTGTCTTTGGAAACGCTGCCTAAAGGTATCCACTTGGATGATCACTTCGTCGATGTTGGCGTGTTCCCAGTCGGCATCGACGTCAAGGCTCTCAAGGAGAAGAGGCAAGTTATATTTCAATCGTACCCCGATGATATTGTTGCCAACGGAACACGTCACAGGCGCGATCCCGAAGTCACGCAGTGGGTCAAAATCCTGACGGAACGGTATGCTGGCGTGAAGCTTGTTGTCGGTCGTGACAAGCTTGACGAAGTTCAGGTTGACCTTTCTATTCCTTGATCAACTTTTATGGATACTTATCAGCCGATTCAGGGTGTACGCCATAAACTTCTAGCGTTTGAGGCGTTTCTCGAGAAACACTCAGAGTACCACCAGAAGGTCGTCCTCATCCAGGTTGCTCTTCAAACATCTGAAGAAAACGAAGCACACGGCGGAGTCGCGGACGTCGTTGCACGCATCAACTCGCGCTTCTCTACACTTACATATCAGCCTGTTGTCTTCCTTCACACCGATGACCTCAGTTTCAGTCAATACCTTGCACTCCTCGCGGTTGCAGACGCCTTTCTTGTCACAAGTATGCGCGAAGGCATGGCATTGCGCACTCATGAATTTGTAGTATGTCAAGAGGAACGACACCGACCGTTGATCCTGAGCGAGGTGTGTCCATTGATAGCTTTAGAATGACTTCTTCTCAATATGTGCAGTTCACTGGTTCGTACAGCTATAGCGGTTTCCGCTCTTGCATCGTTGTGAACCCTTGGGATACGCGAAACACGGCAAAGGCAATCCACCAGGCCCTAACGATGGACGATGATGAGGCCTTTTCGCGCTGGGACGTAAGCATTTTCTCTTCTTTGCACCTTCGTCCTCGCTTACGTTGTTTTCCAGGACTTGAATAACCATGTGGTCACCCAGACGGCCCAAGCATTCGTTACCTCATTCCTCACGCGATGCTTACGCATGAATATCGAGCATCAGCAGGGTGATGCGCTAGTTGCATCGTTGGACATTGCTCTTTTACTTCCTCGTTACCGTCACTCGCAACGGCGTCTCGTACTCATCGATATCGAGGATACCCTTTGGCAACGCAATCCACGACGTCGGCACGAAGGTCAAGGCGAGGGCTTCCCCCCAGAAGCAATTGAGGTTGTCAAACGTTTGTCCGGGGACAGCAGGAATGAAGTATGGCTCTTGAGCGGACTCCCGGTCAAGACACTCGATGCAGTTGTAGCGCAACTGCCCAAAGTCGGGTTTGTGTAAGTGTTCCCTTTTGTGTAGTGATATACGTTCGGCCTGACGATTGATGGGAACACAGGGCTGAGAACGGTTGCTTCGTGAAGCCCATCCCCGGCAAGAGTGGCGAGTCATCCTGGATTACAATGGTGGCAAACTTCAATCTAACATGGAAGAATACTTGTATTGAGATTCTCAACTACGTACGTTATTGTTCGTGAATAGAATGAAGGCATAGATTGACAATGTGGTATGACCATTATAGTTTACTGAGCGCACACCTGGCTCTTTTGTTGAAGAACGAGATGCCAGTATCGTGTGGCGGTACTTTAGCGGCGATGAGGCGGTCGATGCGGGAGATCGTGTTTGGGCACGTCGTCAAGCCGCGGAGGCACAGAACCACATTTTTGATAGGTGCATTACTTCACATTTCCTCCTTACCCGGCTGAGATGTGTATAGTCTTGGAGAGCGCTACGGACTGCGCATCATTCCGGGAAAGAATTCCTTCCTTGTCCTACCAAACTATATCTCGCGATCGACGGCTGTTGGTGCGATCCTCCACGCTGGTGGCCCGACATATTCTCCGCGAGCACCTTGGATCCTCCCTGATGAGGGTGAGAGCATCGCACATGCAAAAGACTTTGTGCTCGCTATCGGCCGTGATGAAAAGCTATTGCGTCGCCTTGGCGAACTAGACAATGCCGAGACGTGTTCAACGGGGACTGGTGGCACAGACGCTCGGTGGAGGCTCACCCGCGAGGAAGTCATCGGCGTACTCGGACAACTGGCAGCTGCTGGAGGTGGTACTTCGAGTGGCGCGTCGCGTTCTTGATTTGGTACACTTCAATCCTCATGGTCGGGAGAGACCAACAAAAAAATACACAGAAATATTCGGTATACTTATGCTATCATGTTGGAACGCTCATAGGAAATTAGCAATTCATTGAAAAACACGTTTATCCTACACCCTTACGCAAGTAGCGCTAGTAACTTGACCTGAATGAGCAGCAGTCTTGTAGCGGATAAATTCAACGGGGAGATTCTGACGACAATGTTTGATGCCGTAAACAGCGAATGAGGTTGGCCATATGACCACGGCTGCTTAGTTGCCTCAATAGTTGCGCTAAAGATTAACCCTTCAGGCCTCAGGCTCCAGTGATATTGGAAAATACGAATTGGGGCAGATGCCCATGCAGGTTTCGATCTTTTCACTTGTGAGAGGAAACACAACTTGATTGAGAAGGGTTGTCAAGGGAGGGACCTACACGTAGACGCACCCTGATAGCATGTAGTCCCCTGGAGGATATGCATGCAGCGGAAATAAGCAGAAATGAGCTCAGCAAGCTCACATCCTCAATTATCAACACGGCTTGGCGAAAGGACAGCTGTAACGGCTGGCGGCTGGCTTGTTTGAGGCAGACTGAAGATAGCTTAATTTCAGACTCCGGGCATGGTCCACTGATCCACCATCGCCCATCGCTTCATCTACGTTTTGCTCTGCTCCGTGGGCCGTGGCTCGCACAAATATTGTTTGGTGTCCCAAACTCAAACACGAAATGTACCCATCGGCCATTCTGCGCTCAGGGCGGTCCGCATGGAAAGGTCAGTCACGCCCGTCATAGCATACAGTTCATGATACTGGACAACACGCAGGGCCGTTCTTCGTTGCATTTCCCAACATCCGTGAAGCGCTTGCAAACAACACTCCCATAAAAACGGATGCGCGATCTTGCACCATCCTTCCGAACTTTGTTGGGTATGTGTGTGAATCATCACTGTCACTTCAAAGAGATGTTTGGAGCGGTGCGCGAGTTTTGACAATCGCTTTTGTGTGTCATGCAGGATCCGCTTTCTCGTACACAACGGGAAGGACTATGTCCCAGTCACAGTGACGCAAGACATGGTGGGCCACAAGTTGGGAGAATTTTCGCATACGAAGAAACGCTTCGTGTACAAGTGCGTACTTTGATTCGTTCTCACTTTTCATGCGTCAACGCTGACATGGCGTCGTCGGGGGTGCCAGACACACGAAGAACAAGTAGGCGCCGTCGTCCCCTTGGTACCCCCATTTTGCGTTTGGCATTCCTTAGAGCCGAGAATAATGTCGCTTTTGTCTTTTTTTTCTTGCCGTACGTCGCAATTCTACGGAACCCCGTTTGAAGCTCGGACTTTGGTCACGATAAGCAGGAATTATCCCACGAAAATCCTAGGTTGCATGCAGTAAGTATGAACCGGGTGTGGCACTGCCACGTCATGGCACTGATCTAGGCCATCGAGGAAACTTCGAACAAAAGAGAAGGCATTTAACTTAGAGCTTCACTTTTCCCATGTAGCTTTGCCGACCCGAGTCCGTTTACGTGAATGGGGGCCATTGACATGCCACAGGGTCTGTGGATTGACTATGGGGAGTGACGATGCCACGTACGGTGTACTTATTATTATTCTGGATCTGTGTGGTGGCAAGAAAGATGTGTGGGTTGTGTACGATGTGAAATTATTTATTCTATTCATCGAGCCAGCTTGTTCGGGCCCTTAGCTACGACGGCCCTTGGCTAAAGATCCTCATCAGTATCAACATCATCTTCATCATCACCGCCTTCACCCTTTTTCTTCCTATTTCTGCTCACATCCCCTATTTTCATCCAGTCCCTCACATCTAGCGTTTCAGCACAATCGCAACAAACACTCGGTCGTTGCCCTTGTTCTCCTCGCGCGCATCTTTTCCTCACTAAACACAACACACTCCCAATCCCCCTCCCATATCGACTCAACAACGAGCCCCGCTCTTTTCCCCCGACAATATTAATTGCCTGTCATGGCCTTCAATCAGGTCACTGCTACCTCCCTCACCCCCTCCCGCCCCGCACCACCAATTCCTCTCCGTTCGGCATCCACCAGTTCATCCTCCACCGCTTTCTCCACCAGCTCTTCCGTGACGCTTTCTCCAGCGTTGGCCTCGACTTCTTCCTATGCTAGCTCTTATTCGGGCATTGGTGGCACACCGAACATTGGCGGATTCCCGAAACGCAGCTCGGACGGGGCTAACATGTTAGGTATCGTCCGTCAAGGTTCCGTCGGCTTCAAAGAGGATACATTCGCTAGTTGGATCTGGAGAGAGAAGTGGTTGGTACTCAGGGAGCAGTCTCTTTCTGTCCATAAAAACGAGGTGAGCTTTCGTTTTGACCTTCGTGGTCTCCTGATATGCGTGGAGATCCGGGTGTAACGTCTTTTGTATACGCGCCCTCTTTTTTCACGCACGCTACCTCACGATTCCTAGACGCGCCTCGTTTTCATTGCCATTCTGAACAATCTATCGAGGATAAGACTGACAAATCCTCCTACTAGTCGACACCGCCTCAGAATATCATTCAACTCCGCGACCTAGCAAATATCGAGCGCACAGACCTGAAGCCCTACTGCTTACTCCTTGAAACGAGAGACAAACGGTACTATCTGTCTCTGAAGGGGGACGAAGAATTGTATGGATGGCAAGACGATATTTATTCTCGGAGTCCCCTCAGCGGCGTCAGCAATCCAACCAATTTCGTCCACAAAGTACATGTTGGGTTCGATCCCATCTCGGGGGCCTTTACTGTATGTCATTCACCTCCTTCTGTTCGCTAGCTTATCGATAGCATATAGGGGATGCCCGAACAATGGAGCAAATTGCTCACTCAGTCGGCGATAACACGCGAGGATTATCAACGCAACCCACAAGCTGTACTTGATGTACTCGAATTCTATACCGATCACCAGAAGCGCGAGATGGAAGAAATGGGTGGTATGTCCCCAGCGACGCGGGGAGCGACTGCCTTCAACAATACACGTGCGTCTCCCTTGATTCTCATACGACTAGCCTTGTTCTCAGCAAGGTTCTAGCTCGATTCGGTGCTGGTACAGGCCTTGGGGGTGTTGGCAAACTTCCACCGCTTGCTGAGACATCACTACCACCATCACTCATCCGCCAGGAGTCGGCGCCGCCCGCCTCAGGTACTGACTCCGCGAGTACAAAACTCGCCTTGGGAGCACAGCGCGCTGCAGACTACGTCAATGGCGCATACCCTCACACTATTGGTGTATCGCAGGCAACTGGGGCTCCGAGACCAGCTCTCAACGCTCCGCTCGCCTCACGACCCGCGCCACCACGTCCACTCCTTACTGGCACTCGTCCTGCGCCGCCCGCGCCGCCCGGACTAAAGCCGGATCCAACAGATCTGAAGCCACGTGCAAAACCCCAGGGACCAAGTGACGCGGCTACGCCTGAGCGCAAAGATTCGCTGCAGCCACCTCGAACCGAAGACCGAGATCGTGAACGGTCGCGCGAGCGTGAGAGAGAGCGCGAACGCGAACGCGAGCGTGAACGTGAACGTGAACGCGAACAGCAACGTCAGCGAGCGCAACGGGAGCAAGAACGAGACAGAGAACAACAGGAGAGCGAGCGGGAGCAACAAGGGGAGGATCAACGGCCCGTTCTCCCAACCACCAAGTCGGCGCCTGCAGGCACGAGCCCTGCCGCACAACCAGCAGCACCTGTAGCCAAGACTCCACCTCCTGTCAAGCCTTTGCAAACTGCGAAAAAGCTACCTCAGGCCGGTGGGATCGCTGCTGTCGTTGATGGCGATGACAGCAAGGCTGCTGGAACTGGGGGTGTTGCGGCCGCGGCTGCAGCCCTCGAGAAGCCCAAGACAAAGGAGATTGAGAAGCGGATAAGTACCATGACCGAGGCACAGATCATGGACAAGATGCGGAGTGTCGTTGACTTAGGTGACCCGAAGCTACTATACAGCAAGATCAAGAAAATCGGTCAGGGGTGCGTTACTCATGGTATTCCGGCGTGGTTCATAATCATGGATGGCATCCTTCTACAGTGCCTCTGGGCATGTCTACGTCGCCAAGACACTTGCAACAGGGAAGAAGGTTGCGATCAAGGAGATGGATCTCACGACCCAGCCGCGGAAGGAACTCATCGTGAATGAAATTATGGTGATGAAAGAAAGTCGCCATCCGAACATCGTCAACTTCTTGAACTCATATCTCGTGCGCGGGAACGAGCTTTGGGTGGTCATGGAGTTCATGGAAGGTGGCGCCCTAACCGACATAATCGAGAGCAACACGCTCGAAGAAGACCAAATTGCTTGTATATCGAACGAGGTTCGCATCATAGTCTCCCTCGTTTACAGGCAAGCGTTGATAGGCTGCTAGACATGCAAGGGCCTTGGGCATTTACATAGCCAACATATCATCCACCGAGACATCAAATCTGACAACGTGCTCCTCGATGCCGGGGGGCGTGTCAAAATCAGTGCGTTTTCCCCACGGGGTTCTCTTTCGTCTATGTCATTCACATGGATACCTTGTAGCCGACTTTGGCTTCTGCGCTAAGCTGACCGATCAAAAGTCCAAGCGCGCAACGATGGTTGGCACACCGTATTGGATGGCGCCTGAAGTCGTGAAACAGAAAGAATACGGAGCCAAGGTCGACATCTGGTCGCTCGGCATCATGGCAATTGAGATGATCGAGCAAGAGCCACCTTATCTCGATGAAGAGCCACTCAAGGCTCTCTACTTAATCGCGACTAATGGCACGCCAACACTGAAGAAGCCTGAGGCTCTTTCCCGCGAACTCAAAGCATTTTTAAGCGTGTGCCTGTGTGTGGATGTGAAGAGTCGTGCGACGGCGAGTGAGCTGCTCGAGGTGCGTTCTTGCAGTGTATTTGGAGATCATCGAAGAGTTATACTGATTTTTTTCGCGCTTCCCTCCTATAGCATGATTTTTTGAAGAAGGCATGCGCGCTAGCAGGACTTGCACCGCTTCTACGGTCCCGCACGAACAAGCAGGCTTCATGAGCGCTTGTCGTCCACTTGTATTCTGTCATCCCCGCCCTCCGCCTTGCTCACGTTGGATATCCCCGTTTTATCGCTCTATACTTTTCCTAGTTTACACCTTTAGGCGCCTGCCTTCTCTTTATTTGTCTACGACTGTATGATATCATGTCTCTCTGCCGCGGGTGTGCTATATTCTAGTTGTGCACCCGTCCCTCCATTGCCTCGACTCGAACATTTCCTTACGCCTACAGTCTTTCTTTACATCGATTGCTCTAGTTGATGGCAGGTCGAGCAGTGACAGTAACAATGAAATGAAAATGAAAATGACTCCTTTACAGGATCGTGCTGATTTCCCGCGTGTTAGATAAACTGTAAACAGAATTCGATAGCAAAGTAATCGATGGGTGGGTGATTGTACAGAGGCGACGTTAACAGAGTATATGTCCCTAGAAAATTACCAAATAACGGATCGAGTTGGAGTGCATGGGTGAGATCAACTATTCAAACGCTTCCTCAGCACTTCGGCGGACCAGACGGCGGACTTTCTTCTTGTAAGCTAGGGATAGGACTTGTCAGCGGAAAGAAGGGAAGGGGTGAGGAGACGTTAGTACAGACCAGCAAAGTCTGTCCGGACCTCCTTTGCAGCGTCGACGTTCGCGGGGCTGTCCAGGTTTGGCTTCTCAGATGAAAGGAGGGAAATGACGCTCAACAACTATGTTCGGGAAAATAGATCGAGTCAGTAAAACGGTGCTGGCCGTATGTGGACGACACGGACGATAGACTCGATGCTCTGGACGGGCATCCATCGTTCCCCTGCATCCTCATAACCGTACTGATCGTCGCCAGGTGCGTGCTTTGGTAAGTGGAACAGGGTGTTCAGTTCGGCCACACCCGGAAAGGGGATTGGATATGGTGCTCACAAGGATGGAGATACACACGAGTCCGTCGGGATAAACTGTGTGAAACGCAGGTCTCAGTGAGCGTGAGATGGCGCAGAGTGGACAAAGGCGCACTGTTGGGGTGCCACATTGGGGTGATGAAACGCATCTTGGGGGGCAAGAGGGGGAATTCAGGGGGGAAGGTCAATCGCGCTTTGAAGATGCCGCCCTCGCTGGACACGAAGATGAGGATGGGGGAATCAACGGGAAGGAACGAGTACATACTAGAGAGTATCAGGAGGGCTGCGATCGGAAGATCATCAAATGTCAGCAAGTGACGAGCGGAGGAGCGACAGAGTTCTGTAAGACAAGGAGAGGAAGCGAACCCGATTATCAAGATCTCCCATTCGTATAGATTACTATCATCGACAAGGCCTTCGCGAAGAGGGCTATCAGAGGGGGGCGTTGGAAGGGGTGCGAGAATACGGCAGGGTACGCACCAGCAGAAAAGCCCTCGACGGGATGCTTGGTTAGCTCTGCAAGTTGACGACGAAGTAAGAGGGTATTCGATGCGGACTGCGGCTCGGTTGACATTGGGTGATTGAAAGTTGAAAGAGACTCTGGGAGATTGTGGGATTATCCCTGATACACCTTTGGGTCTTTGGTCTGGTCCTTATATTCTATTTCCCTCACATGAGATTATGTAATTAAAAGTCTGTTTTCCGGTTGCGGACGTGTCGCAGTGTGTGTCAGGCAGAGTCATTCCCATTCAATGCGCCCTCTCAATCTTCGCGGCCTTTTATTGGCCTTACTATGCTTGTGCGCGGCGGTGGTCGCCCTGCACGAGTCAGACGTTGGCGTTGTCGACTGGCATCAACCACACGTGGGCGTGCCGCTAACTTCGTCCCTCTCCACAGCTCCCACTTTCCATGCCAAATCGGGAGGACCTCCAACGGAAGCGCTGTTACTCACTGCAACAGGTAGCAATGTACTAGCTGCTATGCGCGCATCGAATGGCTCACTGGGTGCGTGCCATCTACTACTGCCGCCGTGTATAAATGTCTAACTCTGGTGTAGCGTGGCGTTTCATTTACGAACCTGTGGACCATATTGTTCATTATCAAACAGATGGGGAGAGTAGGTCTTCACTCCTTCTCGTGCCTCGATATCATCTTATGTTTTCCTGCAGCGGTCGTATCCTTGTCAGGGCCCGGTGGCGCGAGGCTTAGAATATTTGACTATTCGACAGGGCAACTGATACTCGAAAAACAGCTGCATAGACCTCATGAAGGTCATCGTCTCCACATTGGTGGCTTCGAAAACGGTACAGCGCTTACCTTTATGGAACAATCCCGAGATTTCGTTGTGTTAACCAACGGTTATAACGTCCAACGCCTTGGAGAAACCGGCAAGGTACATTGGGTTTGGGAGTCTCCTGACAAGAGGTGAGCAGTTCTCTGCACTCGTTGACTTTTGGGGCCTTTATCCTTCTTAGTGACTCCGTCATCTACACAAAGTTGATCATCACACCGTCCGCTCTCTATGTTGTCGGCCTGGCCAAGTCATTCGCATCGTATACCCTGCATGTGACCTCCCTATCCCCTTCCAACGGAGAAGTGATTGCATCCGTCGACATTCCCTCTAGCATTGCTGAGGGATCATCCGACATGCTCACCATGTCCTCTGACATGACAACTCTCCAGCCCCGTGTTGTCTGGCTCGAAGCTGGAGCGATCCGCTCTGTCCAGCTCGTGCCGAAACTCTCCGCGAAACCAAGCTTTGTGCAGGGCTCCGTGTACAGCAAGATAATCGACATTGGTCTACAAAGCAAGGGACTTTTCGTAGCCCTGAAGACGGACGATGCCAGTCGAGTACTCAAGCTTGACGCTGAGGAAGGATTGAAAGTTATATATGAGTTTCCTGACTCGGTGAGTACATCCCATCTACGGAACTTTGTCAATCATGTTGCTGAAGTGATGACTTCAGGCAAAATCTGATCAATATACCGACTCATCCTATTTCGGTGGACTTGACGGGGTTGGTTTGCCTTATATTGGACGTGTTTTCTGGTCGTTCGCTTTCGGCGTAAGTGAGATCTAGTGGGATTGTCATGGTCTATCGCTCTTCGCTCATTTGATGTTCCACGCATTCCCAGAAAGCTGCAGCACACGTGTATGCTCCTCACATGGCCGACGGAAAGGGTCTCGTTTCTGGCTCCATGTTCCCGTTTGATACGGAAACACATGGGATGATTAGTCATGTTCGGTCGTCCCTTTCCTCTCTCTCGAGCATTGTGTTGACTTTCATTCTCTCTAGGTCGCGTTGCATACGGCTTATGTTAAAGAGCTCGATCTCCTTCCCTATCTTGCATTAACGACTACAACCGGTGCCGTCCAGCTTTGGCAAGGTGACATCGTACAATGGACACGAGAAGAAGGACTTGCAACGCTTCAAGTGGCCGAAATGGTTGAACTACCAGAGCGCAAATCCATCGCGGCGCACATCATCGAACAGAATGAGACGTTTGCTGAGCGCGTTAGGCGACAGCTCGCAGATGCGAAGGTGCGTTTTTCAGAGTAATTGGGGACCATCCGTTATATGTCATTGTTAGGGTCTGCCGCATTATATCTTCCACTTTGTCAAAAGGTTTGCGACGGGTTCCTATGCCTCAACCCATCAGCGCGCAGTACCGGCTTCCTTGACAGCCTCTGCCCTTGACCCACTCGCCCGTGATGCATTCGGTTTTCGCCAAGTCATCGTCGCTGCAAGTAACCTCGGCAAAATTTATGGGCTGGACTCGAGCAATGGTACTGTGCTCTGGAGCCGTATGCTTGGTCTCGGTTGGGCAGCGCAGGTCGGTGCACAGATTGTCCCAGTCAAGCTTTTCGTGGTCCAGACAGTCGCCGATGGTGGCTTTCCTGAGGTCGTGTTGGTTGCTCAGCGACGTGCTAATAATGTACTGTTTCTCCTCCTGATTCAGCACCAGGATAATTGATTTGTGTCTCAGGGCCTGGTAGATACGGTGATATTCCATGTCAACGCCGTGACAGGAGAGGACGCTTTGGGAATGTCCTCGGCTGGTACGGTTCTCCAAGGAGTTGACCTGATCTCTGGGCCATCCTTGGGTGCCTACCAACTATCGGGACATAGCAAAGCTGTCATTGTTCTGGATGAGTTCCGTCAGGTTCGTTTTGGTCCAGGTTTTCCCTTTCTCTCTCTATTCGCTTACTCAAATCTCAGGTCTATGTTTACCCTGAGACATTGACGAATGAGGAGGGATTTACCAATATTGTTGGAAAATTGAACATCGCACTGCGCACCGGTGATTTTGAACAACAATTAACTGGTCACAAGTTCAGTACCGAGGAACACGGTCGGGCGACGGCCTTCGCAACCTGGGCTTCCTCTTTCCCTGCTGGAGAAAAAATACTTTCAATCATCCCTCGTCCGTCTGGCCCTATTGCATCCCTCGGAAAGGTCCTCGGCAACCGTACAACCCTTTACAAGTATCTCAACCCACACCTCTTTGCCGTGACCACAGTATCTTCTACCGTATGTGGCGTGTATGTGTTGGATATTGCGAAGGGGAATATCGTCTACCATGCAAGCATCGCCGCTAACAGAGGCAAGGGGAGGTGCGATTTGCATGCGACTTTTGTAGAGAACTGGTTGGTATACGTGTACTGGGATGAGGAATATGAGCTGGCTGGGCAGACGAAGGGCCATAGGCTGGTGACTGTGGAACTGTATGAGGGATCTTTTCCAGATGACAAAACGAGAAGGTGAGTGTCTAACCACACGTAGGAAATGTCCCCAGTATACTTGTGACTGATTGGAGTCTAGCTCGGAACTATCGTCCTACTCAAACAAATCACTGGCTGTAACCACCATCGAACAGTCGTACGTTTTCCCTCATGCGATTACATCCATTGCAACAACGTCCACCAAGTACGGCGTTTCCACAAAAGATATCATAGGTGGGTTATAGTTCGGAATTCGCAGCAGCGCAAACTTACGCCAAATTACTATTTACCCAGTGGCAAGTGAAAATGGTCAGATCCATTCTTTCCCTCGCCTACTTTTGAATCCTCGACGTACGAAGGATAGGCCGACATCAGAGGAACAAGAGGAGTGGCTTGTCCAATATGATCCTGTACTCCCAGAGGACGCGCATCGTGTACTCTCGCACCACTACCACGTGCGTTATATGTCCCTCCTTTTTCAGGACTTGCGCGACTGATGTCCACTCTCTTTTCCCCCTTAACTGCAGGTTGCGAATATACGACACATCCTCACTGCTCCAGCACTACTGGAGTCCACGTCACTCGTCTTTGCGTATGGCCTCGACCTATTCTGCACACGTGTGGCGCCTTCCGGTACATTTGATGTGCTAAACGAGACGTTTAACAAGGCACAGCTCGTCTTCACCATTTGCGGACTGGCAATAGCAATTGTGGCAACTAGGCCAATGGTGCAGCAGAAGCGGCTTCGAGAGAAATGGTACCAATGAGATGTGAGGCCTGTGAGGGACTGAACGCATTACAGCAGTATTCAGCAAATAACGATCTCCCTCCCAATATGAAATAGTAGGGTCATTTGTCAGAGACCGATAGTAGGCAGTGATTACCAAGCCAGGAGGCCCTACACGAGAGTAACTTAGAATGACAGTACTTTTGGGGGTAATAATTAAGTGGGCGATGCACACTCGGGCTTGATTGGCGCGCCCCCTTCGGCGCTGGGATCCTCCGTCCCGAGGCCATGGTAGCCCCAATATGCACCGAAGTGAGCCGCCAATCCCTTTGGCACTTTCTAAACCCTGTGCGTCGGGCTCGCCGATAACACCCAGCACTAGCAAGCCGTCGCCACGGAACCACGACTGTGGATTTTATAATATATATGCTAAATCTTGTTGAAATTTGATTGGCCGGCCGTCACTGCCTGTCAGAGAAATGAAGTTGTAAAAATTCCAGTGTTCCGGTTCTTAACTGTGAACACGAACACGAACACGGGCCCGACGAACAAACGCGGACGATGTTCTTCATCGTAACACACCTCTCCTTTGTGTAACCACATACTATACCTAACTCCATTCTTCATAGAAAGAACTCACACACACAATCATGCTGCACCCGTCCTACTTCGGGCCGCGCATGCAGCAGTATCTCGAGTCGAAGCTCTACTCGGATGTCGAGGGAACCTGCTCAGGCCAGTTCGGCTTCATCATCGCCGTCGTCTCCATCTCCGACATCGGCAAGGGCATGGTCATCTCAGGCAACGGCCAGGCCGAGTTCATCACGCGCTATCGCGCGATCGTGTTCAAGCCTTTCAAGGGCGAGGTCGTCGACGGCGTCGTCCACAACGTGACACGAGTGCGTCCCTTTTTGATTTCTCTTTCGCAAGCTGACCCTTCCGCACAGATGGGCATTTTTGCAGAGGTCGGTCCTCTGAATTGTTTTGTCTCGCAACAGGTGCGCAACGCGTTCTACCACTCATTTCTTGGACAACTTCCAACTCCCCTCACCCACATCCCCGCGCTACTCCCTTGCGCCGCTCTTTTCCTTTGGTGGGCTCGTTCAGCTCCTCCACCCTGACCTGAAGTTTGATCCGTCGTCGAATCCACCGTCCTACACTTCCCAAGACCAGGTAGGACCTCCAAAGGCGTCCTTTTCTCCTCATTCCCATCTTCCGCGTCATTTTCCCACTCCCAGGTAATCGAGAATAACACGAAAATACGCATCAAAATTATTGGCACCCGCGTAGACGCCACGGAGATCGTGCGTGCTACTTCCGTGACTTTGACCCCAAATGTCACACCTTTCCCTATCTACAGTTTGCAATAGGGACGATCAAGGAAGATCACCTTGGCGTGATCGAATAACCAAACCACTTTCCATGGGTGGTACGCATGCGTAGAGAAGAGGGATATAGTATCCTGTTCATGTATGTTACGCAGCTCAATACATACCTACGGGTGTTGCTGTGTGATACCGCTGACGCTGACGCTGATACCGATCTTGATATCGATCCTGACGTCGATCCTACTTGTATCACCTTTGCCGGGTCTAACCCTAATACACTTAAAGATTGAGTCTGGCACCCGGTCTCTAGTGTGGCATGGTGTAAGCAACTCTTTCCCCTACCTCCATCAGCCGTAGGTCGAGACTACTCCCCAAAGCTGCTGGTCGTCGTACACACAAACGCTTCTCAAGTCCATATACGGTCTCAACGCTCACATTGTCCGAGTTTTACCCCGTTCCTCCCGCCCTCCTACCCGTGCCTCCCATGGCCGACAATCCCCACACTCCGCTCCTCCCCTCTGACATCTCTGTCAAGAGCAGCCTCTCCTCCTCATTTTCCCGTTCCTCGGCCCTCCTCGAACCCCCCCCCCCCCTCCCTTCGGTCGCCGCCGACCCCGGGTCCTCCCCCCGCCCCCGACGATGCAGGACTCGCGCGTCTCCAATCCTTCCTCCTATCCGGCCTGACCTCTTCCCCCGGGGCCTGCATCCACACTGTCGCCTCCTCACCGACATCCGGAATGTGCTCCGCGAGTGCATGAGCTCCATCCCGTTCAATGCCTTCTCACCCCTCACTCCTCTTGAACGAACCCAGCTCAACTCCCTCAACACGGCCGTGGAGTCCATCCGGGACTTCTTCTCCGACTGCCAAGACGACCCGCATGAATGGACCCTCTGTGCCAGGTGCATGGAGGAGTGTCACATCCTCGTTGCCAAAGAGGATTGGGAAGCCGTCCTCATGTCCTGCAATGGGGACGTCCAGGCGGCCAAGGAGACCGTCGTTAACCAATGCATCCGGGACTTCAACCAGGAGGTTGCGGCGTGGGCTGACAACCAGAGGTCCACGGCTCGTGACACGGTGATTAACACTCCCTCTCAGACTTCACCTTCGATTGGCATCTCATCGTATGGAGCACACGTACTATCGCCAACCTCCAACCTGACCTCCAGAATGACGTCCTCGGTGAAGCCTTAGAACCTTGGGCCGTCAGTCACCTCGCTCGCCTTAAGGCGGGCGCTGAGACAGACTGCGCCGACGAGTGCGCCACATACCTTTCCACCCGGAAGTCCGAGCTCCGAGAGGAGGCCGAGGCCCAAGCCCAGGGAGAGTCGCGCCGGCTGTACCAAGCCAGGCTAGCCGACCTTCAGGCAGCGGCCACGGCAGAGGCGGACAAAGACTTCGCCGTCTTTAGACATACCTTGAAGATCGAGACGGAAGCCCGGAAGGAGCGGGCTCGGGATGAAGCCGACAAGTCGGTTTCCCTCATCTCTTGCTCCTCTGCCCGCGCAGGCCGCAAGGCCTTTCGTCGGTCGCCCGACGCCTCGACGCCTCGGAGCGCGCTGGCGAAGACTTCTTTATGGAGGACTCCGGATACTTCCACGACTCGGACGTTCCCCCCCAGGGTGACGGCATGCTGTCCATCGACTTCGCTGACATGGAAGGCACTCAGGTCGAGTTCTATGAGGCTCGGGATGCCGAGGAGGACACCCACATAGCCACAGTAGACAGCCTGTACCACTCCCTCGTCACAGGTGTCACGGCTACCGGACCCATCCCGCCCTCCGCACCCTTGAAGGATCAATTTGAAACTATCCATGAGGACTTCCTCTATCAGTACCAGATCGACTCTGCTGTGTCCTTCGATGAGAAGACCCGCTGGGCCCTCTCCAACTTCTAATGGGACACCATTAAGTCCGAGGAAAGCTGAAGGCATTCAGAGACCAAGCCGTCTGCACCCACTGCTCCGCTGCACCTACGCCAGACAGTGCTCCATCGCTCCATCCATTGCCCCCCCTACACCTCCCGCCAACATCTACCCCCCCAAGGTGCCGCAGGCTGGAGCCTCAGACCAGGTGCGCCCCCCAGCAGCACCGTAGGTTGCATCTCTTGATGACTCTCCCGAACACGCCATTGTCGTCTCCCCCGCCGACTCCCCTGCTGAAGAGCCTTCCTGGTTTGTTGTGGGGAAAACTGGTAAGGTTTCCTTTCACCGAGGCTGCCTGTGCTCGAAAGAGCCCAGCACCCTCGGCCAAATCTTCTTCCTCTGCCGTTCCCATCTCAGTTGTCCGGGCCTCTGGCCGGTTATACCGGGAGCAGCTTACTAACATGACCAAGGTGCAAATTGTTGCGGCCTACGGTCTTCGTTTCAGTAACCCCACTTGGGCTCGTGCCCCCCACAAAAGAGGGGATCATTGAAGCGTACTTGGGTAAGGCCACTGTGCCCCCTCCCGCTGCTCCCAGGCCCGCCCCCAGGGCCCCAAAATCTTTCAGTCCACCAACTTCACAGTCATCTGCAGTCCTGAGGCACGTGCCTTTGAATGCCAACGCCCGGATGCGTCCTCCATTGTCCGCCGCCTCCAGCAGGCTTTAAGACAGGGGTTTGGTCAGGCCCAGCCGCCGATCTAACTTCTCTCTGGGCGGTGGAGTTCCCAATCATCTCCTAATTTTGTTTTGACCCTTGCAGGCCAGCCCTCTCTTGACAAAGTTTATAAAGCCCGCTCTATTCTCTTGCAGCCTGTTGGCACAGACTGCACGATTGTGCCAAAGGTGGGCTTCACCAGGGTTCTTCTGAACCTTGTGCCTGTTTTACATACTGACAGAGCCCTCCCTAACAGGGAGGTGCTCCTGAGGGAACTCAATATCAACCCTATATCTTGAGGTCTGGTGATTGTCTTCCCTCTATGCTAGCTCAAGGCTGATATCAAGAAGGGTAAAGCACACTCTTCTGTCATACAGTATTTGCCTTCATTGACCCCAATGGGTTGCAACTACAGGCTTTGATATACCTCAGGCAATGGCACAGGTAGTCCTGCAGCTACCCAACACAGCTCCCACACCTGCTTCTGACCAGGTTGTACTCCCATTGAGATGGGTGAGGTGGAAAAGAATCTATCAGGTTGAATGGGTAGTGGCAGGGACAGGTAGACTTGCATGTACCCCACTATAGTGCAACTTGAAGGAGTGAGATCTGAGTGAGAAAGGCCATGATTCTACTGTAAGAGAATGAGAAAATGTAAGGGAGACTTGATCAGATATAAGCAGTGATGGCAAGTGAGCTGTCCCATCCAACAGGGGGATAATTTGAGAGTGGCCTCTTATATGTCAACCTAGTGTTGTGGCAGCTCTGGCTAATTGTTGGCTAAAGCTAGAGCCAGAGCTGACTACAACACTAGCCAAGCCAAGCCACAGGTGGTTGAGCTGCCCATTTTAGCTGACTCCCACTGAGCTGGCTTACTGCCAGCTTGGGCCTGCTGAGCCAGCTAAGCCATCTTTTTTTCACTCTTTGAACATCACTGCATTGGATGCCATCGCCATCGCCACTGCCACTAGCCCATCCCTGTTGGGACTCACCATGCTGCAGACACAATGATAGCCTGTTCCTATCCCCTCCTCTCCTTGCAGAGATGATGACCAACACAACATGGTCATAGCCACAATCATTGCAAGTCACCCCCCACTGGGCAGTATCATCAGCACAGTGACTCAGTCTCAGGCCATGCACTACCTGTCCTCACACTCTCCAATGAGTGGGTGTCCTACCAGGTTCCCATTTTTTGTGTCCTGACCAGTCCTCCTTGCAAAGTTGACTTTTTTGCTCAACTCATGGTAACTCTGACAAGCAGAACCATGTAACTAGGGCTGAGCACCGTACCATATACAGCATACAGCCATATCCCTTATAGTGCCAATACAGTTATGGGTACCTGTAAACCATAACCATACAGTGGTCTCAAAAATTCAAGACAGTATGGTACAGGTGTATATACGGCCATATATAGGGTCATACAGGATTGTATGGGTAGGACTGATAGTCTGCATGGGATTTCAAAAGAGAATATGATGGAGTGAGTTTGGGGAGGTAGATTGGTGGTAATTAATTGTGCAACCACCAGCAGGAGAGAAAAGTGATGTGAGAGGGCCCCACGCAAGCCACCTAAATGATGTTGAGGCAAGATGTGAGATATGATGTTGCAGAGCGTGATTGGCCCTTGTGGCTCTAACAGCATGGCTGGGGGATCTGTGATGGGGGTAACAAGTGGCTTGAGGTGCACATGAGCAGAAAGGAGGGAAGAAGTGCTATGATTTGGTGGCCTGGCTTTGAGCCAGGCAAAGATTATTATTTACATGTACAGGATGCCCAAGGCAGGGTTCTAAGATGAACAGAGAATACAAGAACGTACAGAGGGAGTTCTCAATGACTCTTTACATGGTGTAATGCATCTCTGGTGGGGGTATGGTTCTGAACAGAAACCCAACTTCTAAGCTGTCATGCATGTTGTGCATAATATCGGAATGACAATTGTCAAGGTAGTATGCGCCTGTAGCACCAGCAAAGGAGGGTGAATGGGTAATCTGCATATCTGTGTCAGTATTTGGGGTGAAACAAGGGGGCTTGGCAATGGGGGCAGGGACGATGGCCTGAAGGCAAGGAGAGAGAAGGCAAGAGGGGTGAAGCAAGCAGTGAGGACCTAATATGTTGCATTGCATTGGCAGCAGAGGCGTTGCATGCTAGTGGTGGCATCTTTTTCTTGAAAGTTGCTTCCTGATTCAGTATCACAGGCTTGCTTGGGATGTCTGAAGAAACACAAGAAACCCCCAAGCAAACAGGTGGCCATTGCGGCCAGTCTGTGCTATCAAAGGTGGATTTTTTCTCAAAGTCCTTCTGAGTCAACATCTGGCCCTTCAAAGTCTTTGCAAATGAAAAGGAAGCCTCTGAGTAGGAAGAGGGTAACCTTAAGTGCATCAGCCTGACAGATAACGTGAGTAGATGGAAAACATACCGAAAATATGAGAATAATCATCAATATGTATGTGATGTCCAAAATGCAGAGCGATGTTTTACTGAATAGTTGTGATGTGTGCAATGTTGAACACATGGACGACAAGGGTGAGGGAGGGTGCAGCAATGCTCTGATAAGTCTGATCATGCTTGATGAGAAAGCTAAAAAGTCGATTTTTGAAGGTGGAGAGCATAGTATCTCACCAAAAAGAGAGCAAAAAAACATACAAAAGGTGTCCCCATATCCAGGAAAGGTCCTTCTAAACAGCAACGATGTCTTGACCTAGGCCCACCTTGTGAGGAGCTGTGAGTGATAAGTCCTCATGGAGCTGTGGTGATGTGTGTTGGTGGCATCAGCCAATGATTGGGGGCAATCTGTGAGTCTTTGGCCATGAGAATTGCAGTGCAAGGATGGCCAAGTTCTATTCTGGTACAGTCAAAGCCCTCATAACCCATACCCCTCCATCACAGATTTTTGCTATGGGTTAATAGAGAGTATGGGTTTCCAGGATGGCACTATAATGACATAAAAACTGAAAAAAAACAAAAACAAACTATCATTGGAGGATTTGACACATTTCAAAGCAGTAGTGACTACTTGGGATGAAAGTAATCAATAATTTGGGTAGTGGTCAGTGTCTGCAACCTCCAATTGCATCTGACATTTAAATGAGGCCAAAACTGCCTTGAGCTTGCATGGAGTTGGATCATCAATATGTCCAGCATACCTGCCAATGATGGATGCTGCCTGGAAGACCTCATGATATGTCAGACAGGGTTCAAGTGGGGCATCATCCTCTACATTGTTGTCCCCACCATTGATGGGCCCTTCCTCCTGTGCCTTGTGTGCAGCCAACACAGCCTGGTAAATTTCTTTGTCTGATGTCTCTTCTATCACCTGGGACTCTTCAAATGGGTTCAGCAGTCAAGAATGGAGGTGAAAGTGGAATGTGATGATATGAATGGGAGGCAATGAGTCAGGAGTTGGTAGGCAAGGAGGGTAGAGGTTGGTTTTGTGTTGCAGTGACAGTGAGGTGGTTGACATTGGTGAAGGTAATGGTGGTGGTTTCAGAGGGAAAATGAAAGGGGGTCAGCATTTTGCATCCAAATTTGCAAAAGTGTCAGTCAGATCATGGTTCTGCTCATGTAAATCACACCATATTTCATGGGATTTGGGTCACATGGGGTATGGGTTATGGGGTATTGCAGATGTATGGGTTATTGCCTGCATACCAAGTTGGTAACTAAAAAAGCCTATGGGGTATAAGGGATTATGGGTTTTCAGAGCTATGGGTTATGAGGGCTTTGACTGTAGAGGACAGGTGTTGATCTGACTCAATCACAACTGACAACTGACAAGGGTGGGTAGCGACCTGAAGTGAGGCAGGTGGGGTCTAGGACAAGTGGGGATAAATGCAGCATGACACTAGTACTTCTTGCCTATCATACGGCTGTATGACAGCCATATACAGCCGTATTCTTTACAGTCTGATATGGGGGGTACCCAGCCCATAAACCGTACCGTCAAATTGTCACTTCAAGGCCAATACAGTATGGGTCCCGTACCGTATTACGGTGGCCTGTAAACCTGTAAATACAGTTATGGGTGCTCAGCCCTACATGCGACGCCTCCTCACACCCAATGCAAATGCAAATGCAAGTTTGACATTGCTCATCACCTTGTGTGGGTTCATTGCCAATTCATACATGCAGAGTCAACCAGACCCCCCAACTTTGGCACCATCCTCCCTCTGCTGAATGTGCTGGATGTTCAGCTGGTGTGTTAAGGTCCAAGGGCCTTAAGGTGCGACATGCATGTAATAACGGTTTGGCGGGACTTTGCATGCAAATACTGGGGATTCCTTGTATCGCCTAAGGGACTGGCACCCTTATGATAGCCTTGAATAGAGCACTTGAAGTGAAGTACGGCCATGGCCAAGTGTACTGTTATGCAGTGAAGAGGGAAGAGCTTCAAAGGGGACTTTGAAGCGACTCAAGGATAAGGAGGACTCTCAGGAGAGAGGCAGGGGAAGCTACAAGTCTTGGATTGAAAACCAAGTTAGGCTTAAGGCCCAACTCTAGAGATACGGCTGGTCTTATATACAAGTGAGAGGTCCCTACTCCTAATTGGGAGAACAATAGAATGATGGGACTTCTGCAGTAATAATGTATAGTAGTGAGTCAGAGGGAGTCATTGGTGAGTCAGAGATAAGGATGAGTCAGAGATAAGAGTAAGTCATTGCTAAGAATAGAATGTGTAGCAATGACTCCATAGGACTAATGACGTAGGACAATAAGGATTGAGGCAACCAATGGGCTTTGATGACATGGCAATCCAGGAGGATATGTGGTACTCCTTGGGATGGCATGACTTGGGATTGGGTGATAGATCAGGTGATGGGTCAGGTGATGGGTCAGGTGATGGGTCAGGTGATGGGTCAGGTGAAAAGTGGGCGAAAATGAAAATTGAGGTCCAGGATCATAACATGACGCCCTTCCTAGAAAGTTGCTGCCACGCAACTTCTAAGGGAGTGGGAGTTCCGGTAATCTAGAATGGGGGGAGTATCCAAACGGGAGGGCGACAGTATGCCGTTGAGCAGACCCAAGAGTAGATGGTGGAGCGGATAGGTTTGGAGTAGGTGGGACTGAGCTGGCCAGGGTAACGTAGGCAGGGGTAGACAGGATTGTTTGTTTTTCCGACCCAATGAAGTGCTTTGGGGTGGATACTTTGCTTGTCAGGGATACTGGTCTTTTCTCCACTGTAGAAGGCCCTGCTTCTGCATGGAATTGTTTCCATGGTTCTGTGAGTTGCTCTCCGTGCTTGAGAGCATACGTTGCTAGATATCTTCCTCCTGTTGGTTCATATGGTTTCCATTCTTTAGGAGGGGGCAGGGGAGGTGGTGGCTCGATGGGTAGGGAGGTGTCCTCCATGGGGTTGTCAGGTTCTGGTTTGGGGGCTGGTTCATCAGGGATAGTGGGCATTGGTTCGCTGTCCTCCATGGGACTATCTGACTCCAGGTCAGATCTTGGTTTGATATACAACTCCATCAAGGAGTGTTCACATCTATGTCCCTGGCTCCAAAGGAGAGGGGAGAGGGCATGCTGCAACGGGGAAGGGGGTCTGGGTGGTTCAGGTAGGGGACTGGGTTGTCTGGGAGGTGACAGTGACTGGGTAGGTGACAAGGGTCATACCATCAGTGGTACTTGGGGTTGAGATAGCTGTGGTAAGGCAGATAGGAAGATAACAGCATGGCTCCTCGTTAGTGGTGCAGGGGTGGTTGACGGGACGGGGTCTGATGATAAATATGATGGCAAGAACAAGGGTGAGTAGGAACGTAATCGTTCCTATGTGTGTTTCTTTCGAATGGTGGCCTTGGCTTTCAAGGTCGCTTATAGAAGGGGGGCGTAGTTTTTGTCTTGGAATAAATGCACGTAGGGGGAGTGAGCAGGATTGGGGAGGGGGACTTTCTGGAATCTGAGGCAAAGGGTGGCCTCTTTATACTCAGTGGGGAATATATGGAATAGGAAGAGGGCTGTGTTGGCACTCTTCTTCCAGAACCAACTGGTGACGGTGATATTTTTGAATTGTTTGTTATGTGTTTCCCAGTTGTCGTACATTTTCTTGAATAGGTTGGTTCCTTCAGTTCTCTTGCTCAGCTTCTTGGATGTTGGGGAGGTGGAAGCTTGCGGAGCTGTGGTATCTGCTGTCAGTGACGTTGGTGGAGGAGTTGGTGTCTTCCACTTCCTCTTTGGGGGGTTGTTGGACTTCGTCTTCTGGGAAGATTGCAGCCATGCTATTATTGCCAGGGCTTCCTTCTGCTGGCTGTGGCACTGGGTTATGGAGGGATCGGGGAGTGATGGTCGTGTGGAAGAATCGAACATTGTTGTCAATGGGGACGATGATAGCTTTGTGGGTAATGTCGGTTGCATCCTCTCTAGGCATGAAGCTGGCCCAGTGGAGGTTGATGTCATGTTGTTGTTCATTAATAAAGGCAGCGAAGAGGTGGAGGTCGTCGTCAGTGGTATGGGCTTGGATAAGGACAACGCCATTGTCTGTTCCAAGAGTGAATATAGTGGAGGTGGGGAACCCATGGCTTCTGAGGTTGGGGTGCTGCTGAGGAGAGGACTGTGAGGAGTGGGAAGACATGGTGATGGGGGTTGGTTGTCTGAGAGCAGGGTTCTTATACTAGCTGGTTGTTGTTTGAACTCCGCTAGTAACTCCGGAGCGTTGAGATCTTCGATCCCGACCCATGAGTCATGAGCCGGTGAATACCCTTTCCAGCGGATGAGGTATTGTTTCTTCTTCCAGCGTCTGAAGGTTCTCTCCTTGAGGATTTGCTCCACTTCCCATTCTGGTTTGCCTTCTATGATGTCAGGTGGCGGTTTGATGAAGTTGGGGCCGTGTATGTCGGTTTCTCTGTATGGTGTAAGGAGTGACGCATGGAAGACATCATGGATCTTCCAATGAGGGGGGAGCTTGAGGCGATAAGCCACTTTGGATATTTGGGCGGCTACCATGAATGGTCCGTACCACCTTGGGGATAGTTTCGTAGTGATGTTGGCTGGGAGTCTAAGATTAGTTCCCTCTAGCCAAACTTTGGAGCCGATGGTAAATGGGGAATGCCAAGGTCGTTCCGTGATCCAGGATTCTTGCGCTTTATGTTGTGCCTTTTGGGCGGCTTTCCTGGCTTCTTCAATGGCTGAGAGTCGTTCTTGCATGGAGGGGATGTCTGTCTTCCTGGTTGGTTGGTGTGCTTGTGGGGTATATCCTATGAGTAGGTCGAATGGTGTCTTTTTCATGGTTGCTGAGGGCCATGAGTTCTTTGTGTATTGAGCCAGGGGGAGCCAGTTGTGCCAGTTGTTCTGCTGAGTGCCGCAGAATGCACATAGGTATTGTTCCAAGGCCTGGTTGGTCCTTTCGCTGGCTCCGTCGGTCTGAGGGTGGTATGCTGTGCTGATGTTCTGGTGAATATTAAGGAGGCGGCATAGTTTGGTGGAGAATCGTGAGACAAAGCGGATGTCACGGTCCAAGATTATCTTCTGGGGGATGCCATAGTGTGGGAGGACGTGGTTGACGTAGAGTAGAGCGACTCCTTCAGAGTCGATAGCTTCATTGCAGGGTATGAATACAGATGCTTTGGAGCAATCTGTGTCAGTTATCGTGAGGATGGTGTTGTATCCACCTGATAGTGGGAGTTTCGTGATGAAGTCTAAGGTGATTGTTTCGAATAGGCAAGCGTTTTCTGTCGGTGTGATGGGAAATAAGGGGGGATGGCTAGGATGGGTGTTGACTTTGGTCATTTGGCAGGTAGTGCAGCCTTTGATGTACTCCGTGACATGGGTTTTCATGTTTGGCCACCAGTAGTAGGGTGCAATGAGTTGGAGGGTTTTGGTGATTCTGGGGTGGCCAGCAGTTTCTTGGTCATGGAAAAGGGAAATTACTCCCCTCCTAAGCGCGTTGTCTGCCATGACAACCAGGGCAGTTCCGTGGTGCCAGTGAGTGCCGTTGAGTAAGGTGAGGTTGTGTACTGAGGCCCATCGTTTGAGAGTTTCTTGGTCTTGATATTGTGCTTGCTTGGTTTTACTGTCTAGATCGTTGTGGATGCTGTCGATATTGAATACACGGATAGCGGTGTGGTTTTCGCAGAAATATTTGTCTGGCCAGACCAGGACATCTTCGTTGTCCAGGTTTGGCCCTTTGTAGTTGGGTTGTCGTGATAGTGCGTCTGCGTGGTTAGTAGCGCCAGGTTTGTACTCTAGTAGTATGTTGTATTGCTCCCTTTCTGGCAGGTAGCCAGCCACCTGGGGTCCAATCTTCCTTGGATCCTGATAGTACCTAAGATTTGCATGGCCAGTGTACACCAAGACGGGGATTTCTGTGCCTTTGAGAAGGTGGGACCAGCATCGGAGACCGCGCATGATGGCTAGGAATTCACGGTCGTAGATGGGGTAGTTTTGTTCTGTAGTTGTGAATTTTTGGGAGTGGAATCCCACTGGTCGTCTTGGCCCTGGTTTTTCTGTGCCGTTTTCTTGTTTTGTTGGGGGGTCCCGTTAGTATAGTATGGCCCCCGTTCTGATCTGTGATGCGTCAACCTCCAGTTTGAATTGTCTTGATGGGTCTGGTTTGACAAGTACTAGAGGATTTGTGATGGCCTGGATGATTTGTTCTTGTGCTGCTAGTTGTTCTGGTCCCCACTCGAAAGGGACGCCTTTGCCAGTGAGTCAAGTGATAGGTGCTGCGATGGTGGAGAAGTTCTTGATGAACATCCTATGGTACCTGGTGATGCCCAGGAAGCCTCTTGCTTGCCTGAGGTTGAGGATATTGCGGGGATATTCAGCAATTCCAGCGATCTTGGCTAGGTTGATGGTTGCGCCATGTTTCGAGATGCGTACCCCCAGGAAGTCCATCTGGGGTTGCATGAAGATTGACTTGGACAGTTTCAGGTGTAGGCTGTGTTCCGCTAGGAGGTCGAAGAGGAAGTGGGTGATTTCGATGTGAAGCGGTAAGTCCTTGAGCGAGGTGCCCAACCCGAAGTCGTCCATGTAATTCTTGAGGCATTTGTGACTGATTGATCCGAATTTCTGGTAGACCTTTTCCATGATTTTGTTGTTGACGAAACATTGGAAGCTGCTGGGGGAGTTGGACATTCCGAAGAACATGACCTTCGGTTTGAATAGTCCTTGTCGTGTCTTGAATGCACCTTTCCATTCGTCGCCCTCTTTGATACGGATGTTGTTGTAGCCCCATCGGATGTCGAACTTGCTGAAAACCTCCATACCCTGGAGGTCTTCAATGCACTAGGCAAGGTTAGGGAGTGGGGTGACGTCCTTGCGGGTGACAGCGTTGAGGGGGCAATAGTCGATGATGTATCTCTTCTCTTTCGAGTCCTTTTTAGGGACCATGAAGGTAGAGAAGCCATAGGGTGAATGGGAGGGTATGATGTAGCCTTTTGCCAAGTTTTCGTCCAGGAATTGGTCCTCTGCTTCTTGCTCTGCTTTGGACAGCGGGTAGACTTTGCAGTTGAAGCTAGCGGGGGTGGTTTCCAGTAGTTCAATCTTGTGGTCTCCTTCTCCTCGAGCAGGAGGGAAGGCCTTTGCTTTTTCGTCTGAAAATAGTGCCATGTGATGTTTGAATTCCTTAGGAAGGGTGACTTCCTGTTTACCATGTTCTTCTGTGTAATGGTGGGCCATTTCAGTGGCCATGTGTGTTTGGTTGATCTCTACCGGGCCGCTCTCCATTTCTGGAGAGGTTTCTCCCAACCATAGAGTTGTTTCCTGTAATTCTTTGATGATGGTTCTCTTTGCTGCCAGGATGATTCCTTCTTGTTCTTCTTTCTTGTTTTGGAGGTATTTCTTGGCACGCTGGAGAGTGCCTAGAAGTAGTGTTTCCATGTGGATGGGGGGTCCTCTGAGCATTCCATTAGCCCAGTCGATGTTGGGTTGGAAGTCCCTGAACCAGGGGTAGCCCAAGATAAATCTGTTGCGTCCTAAGTTGGCAACATAGAAGCGTTGTCGTATCTTCTTGTTTCCTCTGCTGACCATTAGGTCGCAGGCATGGGTGACGTCTCTGTGATGGTTAAGGGTTCCATCGACGTTGTAGACAGTTCATCAATGGGGAAGTTTCTTGGTGCCTAAGCATAGCCAAGCTACAGTCTTTGGGTCGATGAAGCTTTCTGTTGCTCCAGTGTCAAGTAGTGCGATTTCTTCTGCCGTTCCTCGATAGTGATGTAAAAAGATCTTTGATTGCACTGAGTTGCACCTGTTTACAAACACACTATTGATTCTGAAAGCCCTAACTAAGGCAGCTAGTTTTGGGCCAGTTGAAAATCCTTTGGCATGAGGGAATTTATGAAGCTCAGCTTGGTATCTTCGCTAAACGAGTCCATGTTGTCTTTCATGAAATTGGCCATTTCTTCGGCGCTTGGGGCGATCTTTGGGGTGTCGTCGCTGACTCTGTTATGAATGGGGGGGGTTTGTTCCTTCCAGGGTTGTCAGCGCGTCCGCCATTGAATGAGCAGCGGTCTGCTGCTTTCTTGCGACAGTCCTTGACCTGGTGTCCTTTGATTTCGCAATAGAAGCATTGGTTGTTCTTTATGAGTTCTTGTTTCTTGGCTTCAGAGTGCTGTTGTCCTCAGCCACTGGTAGCGTCCACATCCATGTGGTATCCTCCTTGAGAGGTAGTGCGGTGGTTGTTTCTTCCTGGTTTTCCACGGTCTGAGCTGCCACAATTTGGATTGATTCCGAAGGCTTGATATAGGGCCCTCTTTCTGTTACTGTTGTACTGTTCAGCGGTTTGCCATTTGATGTGCTGGTTGCGGGCTTCCTTCTCCCATTCCTTGAACTTCCATGGGTTGTTGGAAGTCGGGTTGTAGTTGGGGGATCTGATGATAGCCTGGACAAGTGCTCCTTTCATGTTATTCTTCAAGATTTCTATGGTGCCGTGGTCATCCAGTTTGATGTCGGCGTCTTTGACTAGACGTTTGAAGTCAGCGAAGAAGCTATCAAGGCTGTCTTGCTGCTTAAGTTTGCAGAGCTCTTTGTATGCTTCTGCCCTTCTGTTGGTATTAGTGAAGGCTGCAAGGAAGGCCTCCAACCAGTCGTCCCATAGGGTTTTGTCAGTTTCAAGTGTGCCACTTCCAACCTCATCGTCAAGGCGAATGGTTTGCTCTTCCTTCCAGGAGTCTACTTTGGGTCCGTCCATGTAGGAGAGTGCTGCTATGATGCAGGAGTATGGCCGCTTCATGGTGTCGTTATTTTTGTTGATCATCCTCCAGAGCTAGAATGCAAGCAAGAATTTCTTGCTGAGCTGGCGATTTCCATCGAATATGAATGGAGGGTTTCCTTTGAGTGCCCCATTGCTATGGGCGATGATGTTAATGTTGGGAGCGGTTGCTGCCGTGTCTCCTATGTTGGTTTGTTCTGCCATTGGTGGAAGTACTGCTGCTGCTGGGGCAGTATGCAGGGGAACTTTGATGCCTTGTTCTATGGCGGCTTCGATTTGGGGGAGGATGGGCTCCTGAGTCGAGAAGGGGTTGGCTCCCTGAAGTGTGGCGATGTGGTGAAGTGCTCTGGTGAGGATTTCTACTCCTGCAGATGTAGAAACGTCGTGTATCTGGTATTCTGGGTGCTGAGGATCTGTGATATTCCACCAGCCTGTGTAGTTGTTGTTGTGGTTCAAGCAACTGTGGATATTGGTGTAGTAGTTGGGGTCGTTCTTGTCTTCGGGGTTATGGTGAAGTCCTACCCAAACATCTTCTCCTTCAACTGTGATGAATTCAACAGCTGTTTCTCTGGCGGGAGCTGGGAGTTGAATGTAATATCCGGTGTCTTTGCTGAGGGTGTGTTCTGTTGTTCTCCAATGCTGGAATTCAGCAAGTTTCTTGATGTGGGACGGTAGATCGTCTCTCTGTTGTCATTCGATAAGAGTGAGGGCTTCTGTTAATGGCCCTGTTACTTGTATACCTGCCAGGGTGTCTGTGTGTATTTGACTCTGTGTTTCAAGAGTCCTAGAAAAGCCTAACTTGTGTTAAGGTCCAAGGGCCTTAAGGTGCGACATGCACATAATAACGGTTTGGCAGGACTCTGCATGTGAATACTGGGGATTCCTTGTATTGCCTAAGGGACTGGCACCCTTATGATAGCCTCAAATAGAGCGCTTGAAGTGAAGTACAGCCGCGGCCAAGTGTACTGTTATGTAGTGAAGAGGGAAGAGCTTCAAAGGGGACTTTGAAGTGACTCAAGGATAAGGGGGACTCTCAGGAGAGAGGCAGGGGAAGCTACAAGTCTTGGATTGAAAACCAAGTTAGGCTTAAGGCCCAACTCTAGAGATATGGCTGGTCTTATATACAAGTGAGAGGTCCCTACTCCTAATTGGGAGA
>Ga0307512_10000544_pt1 | contig 55530 bp, 39 predicted proteins | sample 14_EM_MG_FD_200267 | JGI IMG/M metagenome (GOLD analysis project Ga0307512, IMG submission 200267) | Populus trichocarpa ectomycorrhiza microbial communities from riparian zone in the Pacific Northwest, United States - 14_EM | ecosystem: Host-associated > Plants > Roots > Unclassified | place...
AATACCCAAAAAGGAAAATATATTTTGTGTCAGCACGAATATCACAGTTTCAACATGTCTGTTGCTTCGCCAAATGCTACAAAACTTTTTAAAAAGACCATAAACAAATTGTTATTAAGATTAAAAATTATTAAAAATAATAAAAATTTATACTAATTTGGTGGATCTGATCGGATTCGAACCGACTACCTTCTGTGTGCAAGACAGACGCTCTGCCAAGTGAGCTACAGACCCTTTCTTATTATCTTATATTTTTAGCAAACTAATATAGTTATAATTTTCATTAAATTGACCTATAAACAGTTTTAAAGTATTTTAAGAATCTTTTCTTTTTGCTGTCGATAATAATTTAACTTTTCTTCTTCTTTTTTTCTTAACCATTCCGGAGCTTTAGTAATAAAAGTTTCATTAGTAAGTAAATTATAACTTCTTTCGTATTCGCTTTGATAAAATTCTAGTGTTTTTGTTAATTTTTCTTTATTATTTTTCTCTTGAACAATTTTTAAAAGACCAAAAGGATGAATGTCAAACAAAGAACAAGAATTTTTTGGAATTTCTTTTTTTTCTAAAAATATTTTACTTTTAGTTAAAGGTCATAAAAAAAGGTTAAAATCAAAATTTTTTTGGTCTTTTCAGTTCTCAGTTATTTCTAAATAATTTTCTTCCAAAGAAATTTTTAGACTTAAGTTATTTTGTTTTCGATACGAACGGATCGCTTTTATTATTAGCAAAAGACAATTTACTTGTCAGATACTATTGTTTTTTTTAAGATGATTGGAAAGCATGAAAAAGACAAATTTTCCTATGAGTTAACCGAAAGTGAAACTTTTTTTATTTTATCAACCAATTTATTAAAAATTTCTGGTTGTTCAATAGCCATTTCGACAAGTTGTTTACGGTCTAGATTAATTGCTCCTAATTCTTCAAAGTGGCGAAGCAAATAAATAGCTAAAGAATATCTTATTCCTTGTTCGCGAAAAGCATTATTTAAACGCAGTATTCAAGACTTGCGCATATCTCTTTTCTTTTGTTTTCGACCAAAAAAAGCATAGCGACGAGAACGCATTAATTGTTCTTTCGCGGTTTTAAATAATTTGTGCTTGGAGCCAAAATAACCCTTAGCTTGTTTGAGAACTTTTCTTCTTCTTTTGCGAGTTACCGCAGTATTGCTAGCATGAACCATATTATTTATTTATTTAACTTTATTTAAAAAAAAACTAAACAGTAAGAACAATTTATCTTTTTGGTACCCAAAGCCGGACTCGAACCAGCATGGAGTTTAAATTCCGGTGGATCTTAAGTCCACTGCGTCTACCAATTCCGCCATTTGGGTTTTTTAGCATATTTTATTAATTTCTATTATATTTCCTCCACTATTTTAGAAGCGCGGAGGAACTTTTTGGTACGCTTGAAGTTGTGGTTGTTTTTGTTTAATTAACTCTAAACGTTGAAACCTCAATTCAGCAATTTCTTTACATCATTCTGTAATTTGCTGAAAATCCTTTTGGTTTTTCTTTCGGCATCAATAAATAGCCAGTAAGAAAACCAATTCCTGAACTTGCCAAAACTAACAAAATAATAATTAGCCAATAATACCGTAAATGCCAAGGAAATTCTTTTTCTATTGTTTTTAAGAAAGAGGGAGCGTGTTTCTCGTATATCTTCATTATTTTTTCCATCTTTTTTTCGGTTTCTTTAACAGTCATTTTTTGTAATTTTTCCATCTTTTTTTCGGACTATTTCTTCCGGATTAGTTACATCTTTCACTTCTTCGTAGATTCCTAATTCTTTCTGAATGTTGGTCGCTAATATGGTTGCTTGCAAAGGATTTTCTGCTTGTCACTCCTGAAGTTTGACTTGAAAACCCACTTCACCAATATTTTTTTGAAAATAAACAGGCGCCTCCTTTTTAACTCAACTATAGTAAAAAAATCCACAAGCAACTCCAACTAATAAACCAACCGCTAGTCCAATTCACCTATAATAACTACTTTTTCCTACATGCTTTGTTTGTTCCATTTTTATGTTAATTTTTAATGCTTTGGTAGCGGGGGGAGGACTCGAACCTCCGATCTTCGGATTATGAGCCCGACGAGTTAACCACTACTCTACCCCGCGAAATTTAAGCCATATTACTATTTTAATATCAATTTGTATTTTTCTAAATTTTCTAATTGTTCAAAATGATTTTTATTTAATAATCCTTCTAATTCCTCTTTTCAATTAACAATTTGACCTTTTTCTTGGCGATAAGCAATGATTTTTTCTGCTACTTTGTCACCTATTCCTGCTACGGCAGTAAAAGGAATAAAAATTTTGTTACTTTTAATTTTAAAATTTTTGATTTCTGAATTATTAAAATCTATTCCGCGAGCAAAAATAAATCCTTTTGTTTCCATTTCTAAAATAATTTTTAATGTATAAAGCAATGATTTTTCTTTCATGGTTAGTTTTCAATCACGGAAATTAACTCTTTTGTTAACTTCTTTTAAAAATTTAGTTTTTTTATCTTCTTCTCAAACAAATTCGTTTAATTTAGTTCTAACTTCTTTTTCGGTAATTTTTAATGATTGAAAAAATTTAGCAATGGTGATAATTCCTTTTGGTTCTTGATTTTCAAGCATAACAAATAAATTATTTTTTAATTCAAACAAAGCTTTTTCAATATCAATTGCTTGTAGTCTTTGGATTTTTTGTTTTTTTTCAACGTTTATTTCTTCAGCGGTTTCGAAAAATAAACTTTTTAATGCACTATTTTTTTCTTTAATTAGTTGCTGTAAAACTTTAATGATTGAAATTAGTTCCTTTTCACTATTTTTAGCAATTACAAGAGTCTGCAATAACCTTTTTAAGCGAAAAGTAATTGCTGCAGTGTCAAAAGTCATTAACCAAATATCATAAACTGAGGCATGATAAGTAAGTAAAACTGAATAAAAGTCATGCGGATAATAATTTTTATAGTAAGCAGTTCGCCAAGCGGTAATGGTATAAGAAATAGCATGTGGTTTAGGAAAAATATATTGGATTTTGCTAAGAATGTTATAATAAATTTCTCCTCGATTAATTGTCTGAATTTGCTTTTTTCAATCTTTCGGTAATAAATTTTTTTTACTTGGGTCTTCTAGAAAAGCTTTTTCAACCACTTGAATTGTTCTTTTTCTTTGTAATAATAATTTTTCTAATGGTTCAACCTTATTGGATTTTTCATTAGAATTATCAGTTTCAGAAGTTTTGATATTTATTTTATTTTGTATTGCCAAAAGTTTGTTAGATTCTTCAAGCAAAAATTTTTCTCCAATACCTAATTTTTCGCGAATAGTAATTTTTATTGGTTTGCTAAGTTTTTCTCAATTTCCTTTTCTAATATATTCACTAGCAACAAAAGCATCTTTTTTTTCTAGACCTCAACTTTCTAAAAAAGTTCAAATATCTTCACGACAAGCAATCAATTCTTCTAATGATAAATTTCTTTCTTTTCAAATCGTTTGCTGATTTTGAGTTCAGACATTAGTGCCATGAGAAAAACCAGAAATTTGCACTAGTTGCGAAAATTTAGTTGGCTTTAAAAAATTTAGAAAGTTTTTTTTGACAAAATCAGTGCCAAATTCTGGTATGCCCAAAGTATCTCCTTTAGTAAAAATTTCCATCACTTTTTCGTCAGAAAATTTAATGGTTGTTGGGTCTTTTTTAGTAATTTCAAATAATTTTTGCAAAACAGTTGGTTCATCATGTCCAAGAATGTCTAATTTTAAAAATAATTTGGCCAAAAAACTATATTCAAAATGAGTAGTTAACCATTCAGAACTTGGATTATCAGCCGGATTATTGAGCGGTGTATAATCATAAATATCTATTTCTTGTGGAATGACTAATAATCCACCAGGGTGTTGACCAGTAGTTCGTTTAATTCCTTTTAATTGTTCTATTGTTTCCAATTCATTATTAAGATAAAGATTAGATTGAGGATTAAGATTTTTACGCAGTTTTTTGTATTCACGAAAAAAAATTTCAGAAGTTTGCTGAGACAATTTATTGATTGTTCCAACTCGATAAACGTAATCTTTTCCTACCAATTCACGAACGTAATCATGGGCAGTTTTTTGATATTCGCCTGAAAAATTTAGGTCAATATCAGGAGTTTTTTCACCATTTCAACCAAAAAAAGTTTCCATTGGCAAATCATGACCTTCTATTTTTAAAGGGTTTTGGCACTGTGGACAATTTTCTTTGTCCGTGTGGTCATAACAAGAAAAAATTTTCTTTGCTGACAAATAAGGTAAAAAATATTTACATTGCTGACAAAATTTATAAGGCGGCAAAGAATTTAAATCAGTTATTTGACAAAGAAAAGCAATAAAAGAACAACCAACGGAACCACGCGAACCAATGATTTGTTTATCAGCATGAGTTTTTTGTACAACTTTATAAGCTAACCAATAGATAGAAAGGTAATTTTTTTTAATTATTTCTCATTCTTTATCAATCCTTTCTTGAACTTGTCAAGGTAATTTTTCGCCAAATATTTCTTTGGCTTTACCAAAAAAGGCATTTTCCAATTCGTGCTCGGCTTGGGAAAAAGAAGGATATTTAATTTGTTCATCAGAAATAACAACTTTCTCAATTTTATTCACTACTTTTAAAGGGTTAGAAAAAATTATTTCTTCCATTAGATCAGCATCATTTAAAAAACTCCAATCTTTAACTATTTCTTCAACCTTTCTTAAATGTTGTTCTGGCAAAAAAGCAAAGCGGTCTTCTTTTCCATTTAAAGTTGCTATCTCATATAAATTATGTTTGCTACCATTCATTCCTTCATTAGCAACTAGAATTTCTTTAATAATTTTTTGTTCAGGTTTGCAATAATGAACATTATGAGAAGCAACAACCGGAATATTAAAAAGTTTTGCTACTTCAATAGTTTTCTGGAGAATATCTTTTAGTCCTTTTTCAGTAATTTGACCATTGAGTCACAGATGACGAAAAGTACTTGGAGCATTTACTTCTACATAGTCATAAAACTTCATTCGTTCTTTTTTTTTAGCTTCTGAACTAAAAGAACTAAAAAGTGAAAATATTTCGCTTTCTTTACCACCAGATGCTCCAATAATCAGATTAGCACGGTGTTTTAACAAATCAGCACGAAAAATTCGCGGATTGCGAAAAAAACGCTTAGTATGAGAAAGGGTTATTAACTGATATAAAGAGTTTAGTCCTTTTTGGTTGCGTGCTAAAACTTTTATTTTATAACCGCGGTTAGGGAAAAAAGTATTGTCTTTTAGCAATTCTTTTACTTTTCTTCACTCACTAATGCCCTTTTCTTCTTTAAGGTTTTTAATTAATTTACTTAACAAATCAGCTAATGATTCACTATCGGCCAAAGCGCGGTGTGATTGCTTTAACCGGTTCTTTCCAGGAATTTGACTTAATTTTTCTAAACTGTAAGAACGGCGTTCAGAAAGAACTAATCATGATAGAGGTAAGGTATCAACAATTGGATAAAGCAATTCCTTGCCAAACTGTTTTTTTCATGCTTTATTTAAAAAAGAAAAGTCAAAATTACGAGCATTGTGTGCCACCAATAATTGTACTCCTTGTTTTTCTCAATGTTCTTTGACAAGTGGTAATATTTTTTCCATGCAAGGAGCATTTTGCAATTCTTGCGGATTAATATCAGTATATCAAGCACGAAATAATTCCGGAGAAATTGGAGTTTTCGGACAAACTAAATATTCTTTTTTTTCTTCTGGTAAAATCCCACCGTTTTTTCAAATAACATAACCAATTTCAATTATTTCGTTATATTCAGAAAAAAAACCGGTAGTTTCTAAATCAAAAACAGCATAAACTAAATTTTCAATTGGCTGCTGGACAATTTCTTTTAAGTGATAAGGAGAGTGATTAAAAATGTAAGGGGGAAAGTCATCTTCTAATACTTCTAGTTCACAACCATAAATGAAACGAAGATTAGGATTAGTAACCTGAAAAAATTCAGGAAAAGATTGAACATTATAGTGCTCAGTAATAACCAAAGTTGAATAATTTTTGCTCAAAGCTTCCCTTGCGTATTCAGTTGGACTGCTTATTCCGTCTAAGGTGCTAAATTTAGTATGAATACCAAACTCAATTAATTTTTTTTCCTTTCAATTAGGAGGAGAAAAGGATTTTATCGGACTAGTTACTTTCTTTTTTAAATTTAGGATAATAGGTTTTTTTTCGGATGGACGCCGTGATGAAGTAAGTGTGGTTTTAGCTTTAAATTGAATATTTTCCAAACCAAACGATCCCAAAAATTTTTTTAAGAATTGAAGATCTTTTTGAATAACGTTTTTTGACTTAGGAATGGCTGGTAAGTAAATTACATTATCGCGAAAATTTAACTTAGTTGCTAAATCTCACTGTTCACAAATAGTAAAAAGTGTTCCCCCTTTTTTTCACAAAAAAGGAGTACAATAAATTAACTGAATATAATTTTGAATATCAGCAAAAGATAGTTTTTCAAGAGCAGAAGTTTTTATCGAATAATCTAAATAATTAAATAAATAATTAAGTTTATTGTAAAGAAAGTAAAAAAAATTCCCTAAATTTTCAGCAGAAGGCAACTTAGCAAAAGTTATTTGCAAAGTGAATGGCGTTTGAAAACTTACTCGGTCTTCTTCGGATAAAGTTGAAAAAACAGAATTAGGAATACCAATTTTAGCAAGTAATTGAGAAAGAGGAACCATATAATAAGATTTAAAATAGAAACCTAAAATTAATAAAAAAGTTTTTCATTTTAATAAATTTTTTCAACCTTAATTTTTTTAATAAATTCAAGACGAAACCTTATTAAACAAGGTAAAAAAAAGTTTGTATTTACTTGCTTTTTACTTGGTCAAGTAATAAATTAAGGAACTTATATAGTATTTTCACTAACTCCTTTGCTTCCCCCATTTCCTAAGTGAGAAACTTTCATCATTACCTTCAATACCTTCAAAATCCTCCTTACTGAGAGGCTTTAACTCCTTTTTCGTTTTCGATAACTACCCGAGCCAAACTTGGCAACTCATTTTCTTCTTTCTGCTGATTTTGGAATGAATAATTTTGTTCAATTATTTCTCAAACTTCTTTTAAAATTTCTGCTTCACTTTGACTAGCATCAATAATGCAAATTCTCTCAGGAAAAGTTTTTTTTAGTTCTAAATAATAATCACGAATTCTTTGAGGAAAACCTAAGTCTAATTTGTCCCAATTAGTATATTCACCAGTTTCAGCTTTCTTTTTTTTTAATCTTTCTTGAGCTTTAAGAGGGTCAATGTCAAGAATAAAAGTAATATCAGGCATCGGTATAGCGACAGTTTTTTCAGCAACTTCTTGAATAATATCTATTCCTAATTCTCCTACTAATCCTTGATAAACAAAAGTGCTATCAATATAACGATTAATAATAACTACCTTATCTTCGTTTAAGCTTGGTTCAACTACTTTTTTTACTAATTCTTCAAAAGCGATGAAAATCAAAAATATATAACTTCAATCGCCTAGTAAACCACTTTTGCCATCTTCTTTAGCTCAATTAACCAAATTTCACATTTTTTGCCCTATTTCCGTGTCACGTCAATTGTGGGTTATAAGGTTTATTTTCTCTTTTTTTTCTAGATTTTTAATAAGAGTTGTCTTACCACTTCCGTCTATTCCTTCGATACTAATTAACATTGACATATAATTTAGTTTTATACAAACTGATTTTTTCCCAAAAAAAGAGAAAATTGAAAGTGATTTTTTTTGGATTAATTTGGTATTTCAGCACTTTTATGTAAAGAAACAATCGGTAAAATCTTTTTTTTTATATTCTTGTTTTTTATTAATATTTTTGCTCATAAGTCTTGATATTCTTCTACTAAAACAATTTCTAATTTTTTTTTAATTTCTTCAGGAATGTCTTCTTCAACATCGTTAACATTTTTTTTGGGGATAAAAATGGTTTTTAAACCACTACGCTGAGCAGCAATCGATTTTTCTCGTAAACCACCAATAGCAAGAATATCACCTTTTAAAGTTATTTCACCAGTCATGCCAATATAAGGAGAAACGGGTAAACCAGTTAATGCCGAAATAATAGCGGTAGTTAAAGCAGTTCCAGCGCTCGGCCCTTCTTTCGGAACAGCTCCTTCCGGTGCATGGATATAAATATCATTTTTAGCAAATAATTCTGGATCAATCTGAAAATTTTGGCAATTTACTTTTACATAACTAAGAGCAACTTGCGCTGATTCTTTCATTACTTCTCCTAACCTTCCTGTTAAAATCAAATTACCTTTGCCTGATGAGTAAGAAACTTCGATTGGTAAAATATCACCTCCGACTTTCGTGTAAGCCAAACCGTTTACTACACCGGATTTTTTGTTAATTTTTCGAGTTGTAAAATCATAAATCGGCTTGCCTAAATATTGGAAAAGATTTTTTGAAGTAACTATTAGTATTTGCTTTTTTTCTTGAATAATTTCTACAATAAATTTACTAGCTATTTCTTGCAACTTGCGTTTTAATTCTCGAACACCTGATTCATAAGTATAGTGTTGAATAATTTTTTCAATAGCCTCGGATTGAAAATTTATTTGCTTTTTTGATAATTTAAAATCACTTAATATTTTGGTTATCAAATATTTTTCCGCAATTTGGAGCTTTTCGAGCGCAGTATAAGAAGAAAGGAAAACCAGTTTCATTCTATCTAAAAGTGGCCTTGGTATTGACTCAGTTGAATTAGCTGTACAAATAAACAGCACTTTTGATAAATCATAAGGCATGGCAAGGTAATCATCAGTAAAGTTAGTATTTTGTTCCGGATCAAGCAATTCTAACAAAGCGCTTGCCGGGTCACTACGAAAATAATCTTGTGATATTTTATCAACCTCATCTAACAAAACCAAAGGAGGATAAACAAGCTTATTATCCATTGCTTTAATAATTTCTCCTACCATAGCTCCAACATAAGTACGACGATGACCTTTAATTTTTGCTGCATCTCGTACTCCTCCTAAAGAAATACGAATCATTTTTCGACCAGTTGCTTGGGCAATAGATGCTGCTAAAGAAGTTTTTCCTACACCGGGCGGTCCAATAAAACAAAGAACTTGTCCTGAAACTTTATTAGTATGTAAACTAACAGCAAAATGTTCCACAATTATTTTTTTTGGTTTTTCTAAACCAAAATGTTTTTTATTTAATGCTTGGATGATACTATCCAAATTTTTAATTTCTGGAATTTCTTTAAAATTTCACTGCAATGACATTATGCAATCAATATAATTACGTACCATATTTGCTTCTGCTGAACTGATAGGAATTTCTTCATACTTTTTGATTTCTTTTTTTACTGTTTCTTTAACATAATCAGGGAAAAATTCGTTATCTAAGCGCTGTAAATATTGTTGGATTTCATCGGTTTCATCTTCAGCACCTTCTAGATTTCTTAATTCATCAGCAATTTCTTTTTGTTTTTGGCGCAAATAAAAGATTTTTTGTTGATCACGAAACTTTCCTTTTACTTTATCTTCAATTTGTTTTTCGGTATCTTTTTTTATTTGCTGTTCATTTTCAGCTTTTTTTAGCAAATTCAAAAATAATTCTAACCTTTTTTGTGGATCTAAACTAACTAGAATTAACTGCTTGGTTTCTCGTTCAATTTTATTACTATTTTGAGCAATAAAATCTAAAAAAGTTCCTAAATTACCCATTGCCAAATAAGGCAACTTTTCTGTAAAATTTAAGTTAGTTTCTTTAAGAATATCTGGTAAATAACGAATAAATCTTTCTGTTAACTTGTTAATTTTTTCTTCATTTTGATTGACTTTTTCTTCAACTAAAATTTCGTAATCGCTTTTCCAAAACTGGTTTTCTTTCCTTGGTTGAAAAAGTTGAACCCTTTCTAAACCTTCTAACTGAATTTCTTTTAATGAATTAATGACAAATTCTGCACTTTCACCATTAAAATTATTACTTTTTTCTTTAATTAAAACTAAATTAATTTTTGCTAAAGTGCCTACTGAATAAAATTCATCTGGGCTTTGAACCAAATTAACATTTTCACTTTTTTCTTTAGTAGAAAAAATTAATAATTTGCCTTGATATTGTTTTCAAGAAAGTAAAATAATTTCTTTTCAGTTTTGATTATTTTCTAATGACAAATTTCTCTGACATTTAGGAAAAAGGTAAAAACCATCAGTAAGTAAAATAGGTAATTTGGTGTTTATCATATTTATTAATTAATTTTATAGAAAAGATTTAATGGTACCCATGAAGAGAATCGAACTCTTGACCTAATGCTTAGAAGGCATTCGCTCTTATCCACTGAGCTACATGGGCATAAGTTTTCAACTGAGCCTTCTAAATATTCTTTAACTACTAAAAAGTATTGGCAACGAACTATCTTCCCCTATAAAAAAGTATTTTCGCCACGGAAATGCTTGACTTCTGTGTTCGGAATGGGAACAGGTATATCCATTTCGTTAAAATCACCAATACTGAGAGTTTTTCTCTCAAAACCAAACGCGAAGAAAAACTTCACCACTTCATAAGTCCTCGACAAATTAGTATGATTCAGCTCAATAAATTACTTCACTTACACTTACCACCTATCAACCTTCTAGTCTAGAAGGTGTCTTACTCCTTTTCAGGATGGGAAATCTTATCTAGAAGCTAGCTTCGCACTTAGATGCTTTCAGTGCTTATCTATTCCTAACGTAGCTATCCAGCCGTGCTTCTGACGAAACAACTGGTATACCATTGGTTAGTCCATTCCGGTCCTCTCGTACTAAGAACAGCCCTTCGCAAATTTCCTACGCCCACAACAGATAGGGACCAAACTGTCTCACGACGTTCTGAACCCAGCTCACGTACCACTTTAATGGGCGAACAGCCCAACCCTTGGAAGGTACTGCCCCTCCAGGATGTGATGAGCCGACATCGAGGTGCCAAACAGCTCCGGCGATATGGTCTCTTGGGAGCTATTAGCCTGTTATCCCCGGGGTAACTTTTATCCGTTTAGCGATGGCCCTACCACTAGGTACCACCGGATCACTAAGTCCTACTTTCGTATCTGTTCGACTTGTAAGTCTCACAGTTAAGCATCCTTTTGCCTTTACACTCTTCACAGGATTTCTATTCCTGCTGAGGATACCTTTGAACGCCTCCGTTACTCTTTAGGAGGCGACCGCCCCAGTCAAACTACCCACCAAACACTGTCCTTCTATAGGTAATATAGCAAGTGAGGATTTCTCACTCATTAGGGTGGTATTCCACCAACGACTTTCTAGCACCGAAGTGCTAGATTATCTCCCACCTATCCTATACAAACAAGAAAAAAACCCAATATCAGGTTGTAGTAAAGCTCCACGGGGTCTTTCCGTCTAATTGCGGGTAACCGGCATCTTCACCGGTACTAAGATTTCACCGAGCCTATGGTTGAGACAGTGCACGAATCGTTACGCCTTTCATGCGGGTCAGAACTTACCTGACAAGGAATTTCGCTACCTTAGGACCGTTATAGTTACGGCCGCCGTTCACTAGGGCTTCGTTTCAAAGCTTTGTTACTGGTTACCCAATAACTAACCTCTCCACTTAACCTTCCAGCACCGGGCAGGCGTCACCCCCTATACATCCTCTTACGAGTTAGCAGAGAGCTGTGTTTTTGATAAACAGTCGTTCGTGCCTCTTTACTGTGGCCTATGTTGCCATAGGCACCCCTTCTTGCGAACTTACGGGGCTAATTTGCAAAGTTCCTTAACCATAGTTATCTCGCTTGCCTGAGGATATTCTCCTTGAACACGTGTGTTCGTTCTCGGTACGGATACCCTAATTATATCTTTAGAAGTTTTTCTTGGAAGCAAAGCATTCCGGTACTTTGGATCACTCCTATCTTTCATATTTCAAGGTTAAATGTTAGGGATTTGCCACTAACAACCTCTTTATACTTAGACCAACATATTCAAAAGTTGGCTTACCATAGCTGACTTCGTCACTCCATCAGTAATTAAGGTAGTATAGGAATATTAACCTATTGTCCATCGACTACGCCTTTCGGCCTCGCCTTAGGTTCCGACTAACCCAGGGAAGACGAACTTTACCCTGGAAACCTTGTTCAATCGGCAGAAAGGATTCTCACCTTTCATCGTTACTCACGCCGGCATTCTCACTTCTAATTGCTCCACTAGTCCTTACGGTCTAGCTTCATTGCCATTAGAACGCTCCCCTACCGCTAATTAGTATACATACTAACTAACCCATAGCTTCGGTATAACATTTGAGCCCCCTTAAATCTTAGGCGCTGATACACTAGACTAGTGAGCTGTTACGCACTCTTTAAAGGATGGCTGCTTCTAAGCCAACCTCCTAGCTGTATAAGTATATCAACTTCCTTTTACACTTAATGTTATTTAGGGACCTTAACTGATGGTCTGGGCTGTTTCCCTCACGTCCCTGGATCTTATCACCCATAGACTGACTGCTAGATAATATAATAATAGTATTCGGAGTTTGATTACACTAAGTACCCCGTCAAGAGCCCTCGCATATTCAGTGCTCTACCCCCATTATTTTTCGTCTAACGCTAGTCCTAAAACTATATCGGGGAGAACCAGCTATCTCTAGGTTCGATAGAAATTTCTTCTCTAACCACAAGTCATCCAAGGTCTTTTCAACGAACACTGGTTCGGTCCTCCATTAGCTTGTAGGCTAACTTCAACCTGCTCATGGTTAGCTCACCTAGTTTCGGGTCTATAACTATCAACTAAAACGCTCTTTCAAACTCGCTTTCGCTACGACTCCATTTTTTAAAAACTTAACCTTGCTGATAATTATAACTCGCCGGCTCATTCTGCAAAAAGCACGTCATTAGGCATTAACGCCCTCTGACTTTTTGTAAGTGTGATGGTTTCAGATTCTATTTCACTCCCATTTCTGGGTTCTTTTCACCTTTCCCTCGCGGTACTAGTTCACTATCGGTGACTGTTGAGTATTTAGTCTTGCGGAGTGGCCTCCGCAGATTCCCACAAAATTTCACGTGTTTCGTGGTACTCAGGATTAAACACAGAGAAGTGTCAATTTCAAATACAAGACTATCACTTTCTTTGGTTTAGTTTTCCAACCAATTCTTTTATCGACACTTTTGGTAACTCCTAACGTGTTTTCCTACAACCCCAACCATAAAAATAGTTGGTTTGGACTATTTCCCGTTTCGCTCGCCACTACTCAGGGAATCACAATTGTTTTCTTTTCCTCTAGGTACTAAGATGTTTCAGTTCCCTAGGTTCGCTAAGTATAACATAACGTTATACTTTATCACTATATTACTAGTGATGGGTTGCCCCATTCGGAAATCCCCGGATTATAACTTGTTTTCCAGTTACCCGAGGCGTATCGCCGGATACCACGTCCTTCTTCGCCTAACAGTCCCAAGGCATCCACCATCCACTCTTTGTAACTTACCTCATGGCAAAATCTTTTTCGCGTTTAGTTTTCAAAGAATGAGAGATAATAATATCCCTCAAAACTGAACAGAACCTTTATATTAATGGAATATTCCATCCGCAGATTCCCCTACGGATACCTTGTTACGACTTAATCCCGATCATCAATCCTACCCTTGACAACCACTTCCAAAAGGTTAGTTAGTTGCTTTCAAGTATTACCGACTCTCTTGATTTGACGGGCGGTGTGTACAAGACCCGAGAACGTATTCACCGCGGCGTAGCTGATCCGCGATTACTAGCGATTCCAACTTCATGAAGTCGAGTTGCAGACTTCAATCCGAACTGAGGTTAGTTTTTTGAGATTAGCTTACTCTCACGAGTTTGCGACTCTTTGTCTTAACCATTGTAGCACGTGTGTAGCCCAAGGCATAAGGGGCATGATGACCAGACGTCGTCCTCTCCTTCCTCCCAGTTACCTGGGCAGTCTGCTTAGAGTTCCCAACTTAATGATGGTAACTAAGCATAAGGGTTGCGTTCGTTATAGGACTTAACCATACACCTCACGGCACGAACTGACGACGGCCATGCACCACCTGTGTAGTGATAACCTCCGCTAAGTTTCCTTAGTTTTGCACCACATGTCAAGCCTTGGTAAGGTTCTGCGCGTTGCATCGAATTAAACCACATGCTCCACCGCTTGTGCGGGTCCCCGTCAATTCCTTTGAGTTTCACTCTTGCGAGCGTACTACCCAGGCGGAGTATTTATCGCGTTAGCTACGATACTGAGTATAAAACCCAATACCTAATACTCATCGTTTAGGGCGTGGACTACACGGGTATCTAATCCGTTTTGCTCCCCACGCTTTCGTGCCTCAATGTCAGTAATAGGCTAGTTAGCTGCTTTCGCCTCTATTGGTGTTCTTCCCTATATCTACGCATTTCACTACTCCACAGGGAATTCCGCTAACCTCTCCTACACTCTAGTCATATAGTATTATTAGCTTTCCTAAGGTTGAGCCTTAGTTTTCTACTAATAACTTATAAAACCATCTACGCACCCTTTACGCCCAATAATTCCGGATAACGTTTGCCACCTATGTCTTACCGCGACTGCTGGCACATAGTTAGTCGTGACTTTCTCTGGGCATACTGTCAAGACCAAACTTTCATTTGGCTTTTTCTTCTACCCTAACAGAAGTTTACAATCCATAGACCTTCCTCCTTCACGTAGTATTGCTCCATCAGGCTTTCGCCCATTGTGGAAGATTCCTTACTGCTGCCTCCCGTAGGAGTAGGGACCGTGTCTCAGTTCCCTTGTGGCCATTCATCCTCTCAGACTGGCTACGCATCATTGTCTTGGTAAGCCATTACCTTACCAACTAACTAATACGCCTTATCCCCATCGATTAGCGAGCCCGAAGGTCCTTTCATAATTGCTTATAATATGCGGTATTAGCCATAGTTTCCCATGGTTGTCCCCCACTAATCGGTAGGTAAGATAAGTATTACTCACCCGTTTGCCGCTAAAAATATTACTATTTTCCGCTCGACTTGCATGTATTAGGCATACTACTAACGTTCATCCTGAGCTAGGATCAAACTCTCAAAAAATTGTTAAATACGAGAATTCACTCGCATGCATTGGTTCTGTTCAGTTTTCAAAGATATAGCATTTTTTCTATCTTTAAAAGATAAGGAAAAATCTAACAAAACCTTCAATATATTATCTTTTATCTTTTTGTAAATTTTGATAAAGAGTATTTTGAGTTTTTTTTAAATAATTAAGAAAACGTTTTTTTTTGGCTAGCCTTTGCAACAAGGCTCTTTTAGCCGAAACATCTTTTTTATTTTTATTTAAATGGTTTATTGTTCTTTGAATTATTAAATCTAACAAAATTAATTGAACAGCAGTAGAGCCAGTATCATTTTCATGAAAACGATGTTTATTAAATAATTCTATTTTTTCTAGCATCTTTATTAATAATATAATATAATTTATATATCGTTGATAAAAAAATCTTCGCCTTTTCTAATTTAATCTAAATAGTATTAATCATTATTCTATATTATTATTTATAACATCAGACAATAAATCGTTGTTATTTAAACCCATTTTTTTTATCAAAAGGTGGTTTTAAAAACGATAATTTATTTTTTTTATTATGATTGATTTTGCCAATTAATTTTTCTAAAATGTCTTCTAAAGTAATTATTCCTACTGTTCTGCTCTTTTTTTTGACTATCGCTAAATGATGAGGAGATTTTTTTAAAATATCACAAGCTACGCTCAACTTAGTATCAACTGAAAGGAAAATTATTTCTTCGGAAATGAATTGTTGCCAATCTTCAATTTTTTCATCAGTTAAAAAAATATTTAAAAGCTTAAAATTTAAAATCCCGATTAACTTCTTTTTTTTCCATACTGGATAACGACTAAAAGAATTTTCTAAATAAATTTTGCAAACTTTTTCTCAATTCATTTCCGAAGACAAAAAAATGGATTTTCAATAAGGAATAAACGCTGTTTCTACTTTCTCTTCATCAAATTTTAAAGCATTGTTAATTAATCGTGCTTCTTTTTTTTCTAAAATGTCTACAGTAGTTAAATTATTAACAATTCGAATTAGATCTTGCTCAGTATTAGTGAAAATTTTTTTTTTTGGTTTAACTAAAAAACCTAACAAAGAAGAAAATTTGGCAAGAAAATAAGCCGAACCTAACAAAAATGAATTTTTAATTAATTTTTGACTAATTTTTTTTTCCACTAAATAACGAGACAATATTTCCGTGACAAAAACCAAGAATAAGGCTAGTACAAAAGCAGCTAAATAAGTGCTAATGTTTTCATTAATTCACTTTAGATAACTTAACCCAACTGTCGACAGAATAATATTCAAAAAGGTTTGTAAAAAACAAACTACAATAAAAATAAGGTAGTTATGACGCAAAATGTAAAATAATTTTCCAAGTGATTTATCGGTTGCTTTTTTGGTTAAATCAACTGATGATAGGTCAATGCTTGAATATAAGACAGAAATAAAGTTTAAAAAAACAGAAAAACACAATCCTCCAAAAAAAAGTGAAGAATAAAGTAAATACTCAGTTACTATGCTACTCATAAATTTTTGATTTTTCAGATTTTGGCACAAATTTTTGTAAACCGATTATTTTCACACATGGTCTAGTAAAAAAAATAATTGGGGCAAACGAGGAAATTTTTTAGTTAACAGCAAATAATGCATTATTAAAGTTTTATATTTATCATTGAGTTCTTGAAAAAAATTTTCTTCCTGTTCATTGGCAAAAATTAAATAAACTTTCAAAATTTCTGTTTTAACGCTCAACTGACAAAAACTAACAGAAAAATAAGGTCAATTATTTTTAATAATTAACTGTTGAAAAATATGACTAACTTCTTTTTCATATAGTTTTTGTAAACGCTGATGATAATAATTATTTTGGTTGGTTTTTTTCATTAACATTTTCTTCTACAATTCGATAAGCATAAATTTGATCATTAATTTGAAAAGCTTGATATTTATTAAGGGTAATTCCACATTCTTGCCCCCTGCGTACTTCAGAAAGAGCAATATTTTTGCTTTCTAAACTGTGAATTTTATCAGTAGCAATTATTTTTCCTTGGCGAACAACTTTAACAAAATCTTTGCGGCTAATAGTTCCATTAGTTACTTGGCAACCAGCAATATTACCTTTCGAAAAAAAGAATACCTCTGTTACTTTCGCAGTGCCTGTTTCTTTTTCTACTTGTTTTTTCTCTTGTTGAACTTTGGCAATTTTTTCTAACTCTTCCTCAATTTGGTAAATTATTTCACTACTGAACCATTTAACCTTACTTTCTTTGAGTTTTTTTTCTGTAGCAGAATTTAACTTAGTAAACAATATTAGATAAGTAAGTTCATCTTTAACTAAATTTAAAGCATAATCATTGAGGATTCCTGCTTTTTTATAAAGAATTTGAAAATTAACTAAAGAAGATGATTCTTGTTTAATAATTGTTTCTAAAACTTCCAAAGCACCTTGACTATCAGCAATCAGTATCAATTTAATATTTTTTTTACCAACAGTGTCATTCGGAACAAAATTTAATGATTGATTATTTTTTTGATAATTGATTAAATTAGTCATTTCCTTACGAAATTCCCTTTCATTAATAACCAAAAATTTTTCCCCAGGTTCGACTAAAAAATCTAAACCAATTACCTTAACAACTTCGCCAATTGAAGCTTGTTTAATTATTTTATTATGCTTATCCAATATCCTTTTCACTTTGCCTTCGCGACCACCAACTACCAGTCAATCTTTTTCTTGAATTTTTCCTCCTTGAATAAGCAAATTGGTTGTGCTTCCCTGTTCGCGACTTAAATAACTATCAATTATCACTCCATCAGCCGACCGTTGGAAATTTCCTTTTAATGATTTACTAAAATCAGAAATGCTTTTTAATAAAATTTCCACATCTTTTTTTTCTTTAACACTTCCAGAAATAAGAACAACATTTCCTCCCCAATCTTCAAACGTTAAACCTTGTTTTTGCAGTTGCCCTTTTATTTTTTGTAAATTAGTTTCATTATTAGTTTCTCATGATTTTTTGTGGTTAAGAAAGACAATAACTGGCAAATTATGCTGATGGATATATTCAATAATTTCAACTGTTTGTGGCATTACTCCATCTTCAGCTGATACTACCAAAACTACTAAATCAGTTAAATAAATTCCCCTTTGGCGCATTTGCATAAAAATTCGATGACCAGGCGTATCGCAAAAAGTAATTTTTTCTCCGCGAAATTCTACTTGCGAAACACTAATTTTTTGGGTAATTCCTCCAACTTCTTTTTTTTGGTTTTGGGTTTGTTGAATTGTGTCAAGCAAAGTTGTTTTTCCGTGATCAACATGTCCCATAATACTAATAATCGGTGGACGTTTTTCTAAAAATTGTTCTTTATCTATTTGGGTTAAATATTCAGTAATAACTTCATTAACATCAAGACATTGCTTATCTTTTTTGATTACCTGAATTTTTTTACTTTGGCAAAAGATAGCAACTAATTCATCAGAAAGAACTTGATTTTTTTTAATCTTTTCGTCTTGATTTCAAAAAAAAGAAATAGTTTCTTCAAGCGAAACATTCAAAAGCTCACTTAAATTATCTACCGTTAAATTACCAGAATAAATAAGTTGACGGTTTTTTAACTGGTTAACCGAAGAAACAAGTTTTTGACGAATACTTGCTAACAAAAACTTTTCTTTGCTTTCCATTATACTTTTATTTATAATTTTGCTGATATTCTTCTAAACTTAAGTTACCATTTCAAACAATAAATTTAGTTGTTCTTTGTAGTTCTTTTAAAGAAACAATTATTAATTCTTTTTTCATAAAATCTTTAATTTGCTGTAATAATCGTTTATCTATTGAATAAACTTGTTCAGTTGGAAATACTATAGTTATCCCTTCTTCTTTTTCTATTCAAGAAATTATCTTAAATGGTTTAAAAATATTTTGAATGATTTTTTTTTGGTCTTTTTCATACACAATGAAAGCAATTTTTTCCGAACCAATTCTTCCTTGAATAGTTTTGGCACGCATTCCTTCTTTACCTAAACAGGCACCAAGCGGATGAATTTCTTCAATATTACTGCTTACAATTACTTTACTAATTATTCCTGGTAGGCGTAAAATACCTTCAATTTTGACTTTTTTTTCTTCTATTTCAGGAACCTCTTGAAAAATAATTTTTTGCAACTCTTCTAAAGATAAAGAATTATTAACCGAAGAAAATCTTTTGGTTTTTAAGTAAGGTGGTACTTCTTTTTTCTTGGCTTTCTCGTCTAAAAGCTTTATTTGTAATTGATGATTAAAGGAATAAGAAAAACTTTTTAAATCAAGTGATAAAAAAAAAGTATTATCTTTTATTTCGCCTTTGTTTTCTTTAATCATCTTGTCTTCTCGACTTATTTCGGTAACTGGATTTTCCACATAATCTGTTATTTCATAGATACGTTTAATTAAAAATTCATTTTTTTCTGGCAAGAGACTAAAATTTAACTTAGCTTGTTCATTTTCTCCTTGGCAATAGACTTTACGAAATGCCGTTGAAAATAGATCGATATACTCCTGAATCGACAAGTTTTCCCTTTGAGCAGATTTTTTAATTAGTTGATAAATAGTTTCGTTCAATTTTTTAATATTCGTAAATATGTTATAAAAATATTCTTATTATTAATAGTTTTAAAACAAAAAAATCCAAATGAACATTTTTTCACAAGTTTTAAATTGAACCTTAGATAGGTTATATGAAGGCAAAAACTTCTTTAAACATCGCCAGTGAGAAGAATTTAGTTTAGAACATTTATTAGCTTTAACTTTAGTTTTGTTAACAATATTTATCTTTTCTTTCGTTGTTATCAAAATTTTTGAAATAATAGTAAAAGCAAGCCTTCTAATTCTTATTTTATGAACACTTTATTTGTTAATTTTTAAGCGTGATAATTTTCGTAATTTAAGCCAAAGTTTTTCTCGTAAAATATCTGCTGAACAAAACTTTCAAACCATCACGGAAGAAGTTGATTTCAAAGATTATAAAGCAGAATTCAAAAAAATAACTAACAAAAGTACCAACAGCGATGCTGATAATAATTTAGGAATCAATGCTTCTGATAAATTAATCGCACAATGAAAAAAACTTGGCGTACCAGCCGCCAAGGCTCGTAAAGCTTGTGATAATAAGTGAAAACCACAGGAAGATGAAATTCAGTGAAGCATCGTTGATGGTTCAATAAAAGGCAGTTTAAATGGAAAAGATTGATTATATAACGCTGAAGAAACTACTAAACCAAAAGTTTAAATAAATTTTAAAATAATGAAAAAATGCTTAATTATTCGTTTTGGTGAACTATTTTTGAAAAAAAGAAACCAAAACTTATTTGTTGAACAATTGATTAATAACGTTCGCTTGGCTTTTCTTCATAATAATTTACAAACAATTCAAATTGAAAAAAAATTTGACCAAATTTTGCTTACTGCAAACAAAAGAGAGTTTGAAAAATTAAAAAATATTTTGCAACAAATTTTTGGCATTAGCGTCTTTTATTGTGGTTATCAAATACCAAGTAGTTTAGAAAAACTAATTGAATTTGTCAATAATATCTCCGCTTATTTTAGCCTTGATTTTGCTAATTTTAAATTAGATATCAAAAGAATTGACAAAAATTTTATTCCAAATTCCTTATTTTTACAAAATCAACTAGGCAATATTTTTACTAAAAAGTACCATTGTCAAGTTAAACTTAACCAACCAGCACAAACTTTTTACATTCGTATTTATGCTCAATTTATTCTTTTCTTGGGCAAAAAAGAACAAGGACTTGGTGGTTTGCCAGTTGCTAGCACTGGTCAAGCTTTAGTTTTGCTCAGCGGTGGAATTGATTCACCAGTAGCAGCTTATCAATTAATGAAGCGAGGTTTGCAAATAGTCTATCTACATTTTTATTATCAAAGTCAAGGAAAAGAGAAAATCATTAAAATAACTAAAAAATTACAAACACACAACAATTATCAAACCGCGATTTATTTTGTTAATTTTAATGATTTGATGACAGAAATTAGGTACATTAACCAAACTAGATATCGCTTAATTATTTTAAAAAGAATGTTTGTCCGCTTAGCCAATTTTTTAGCTAAAAGTTTAAACATTAAAATTATTGCTACTGGCGATTCCTTAGCCCAAGTAGCTTCTCAAACCCCAGAAAGTCTTTTTAACATCTATCAGCTTAGTACTAATTTAGTTTTATGACCTTTAATTGCTTACAACAAGCAAGAAATTATTGAAAAAGCCAAAAAAATAGGAACTTACCAATTATCTTTACTAAAATATGAAGATTGTTGCCTATTATTTGAACCGAAAAACCCAATAATAAAACCCGATTTAAAAAAAATTGAAGAATTAGAAAAACAAATCTTCTGAAAAGAATTATTAGAAATTATTGAAAAAAAGCAAATTATTTTTGAGGAATAAACTTTTATAGTTTATCTTGTAGATAATTCATAAAAATCAAACTTTTAGTCCCAAAGTTAAGTTTAATATATTTAGATTTTTAGTTAAATTCTTGCTTTTATTTTTGACCTTGATTTTTTTTCAGTTGGCAACTTTTGCAAACAGGTGAGTAATGACTTTCTTCTTGGTATTGCTTTTCGCTATTATGTTCTTGATTTCCTGGTAAAAATTCTTGGGAATAGTCAATTGAATGAACAATGGTTTTAGAACACTCTAAACACTTAATAGCAGCACAATCAAAACAAATCGATCCTTCTTTTTTTTCATCATTACTATAATAATAAGTTCCTTCAATTTTTCGTTGGCACTTATCACAAAGCAGGAGATAAAATTTTTCAAAGCATTTTTTCGAACAAAACTGATTATCTTTGTCATCTTTTTGTTTGTTAAAAATATTCCAAAATTTGATTTCTTTACTGCAAGTTGCACAACGGTTGCCTTGAACTATTGCTAATGGCTCAGCACTGGGAACAGCGTTTAATCTTTCTCAATTTATTTCATCCGAAGGAATTGAAGACTTTTTTAACAATTCACCAGCATTTTTTCGCTTGCGCGGTGGAATTAATTGTACTAACTCACTATAAATAATCTTAACTATTTTTCGCAAGTCTTCTTTGTCAAACCAATCTAGTTCAATTCCTTTACTTTTATCTTCATTAATTTTATTTTCAATTGCTTCCAATTCCTTTCGTTTGCCTAATCAGGCATAAAATTTTTCCCGTGTATCACTCGATTTAATTAGTCTTTTTCGCAAGGTCTTACATTCTTCAAATAATTGTTTAAAATAACCAAGAATAGTTTTTCTTTCCATTTTTATATATTTTTATTTATAATGGTTTTTTAATTTTATCTAATTTTGTCATAAAAAAATATTACCAAATTTTAATTCATAAAAATAAATTAATATATGGGCAACTCAACTATTATCATTATAGTCATCGCTTTACTTTTAATTTTTCCAATAGTGGGTGGACTTATTAGTTACTTCACAGCTAAAAGATTAGTTATCTGGACAAAAAATGTTCAAATTATCAGTAAAAGAAAAGACCTAGAAAAATCGCCTAAATTAAAAGAGATCATTCGCTTAATAAGTCTAATTAGCAATCAATATCATTTGCCAATGCCGGAAATAGGTGTTTATCCTTCACGAGAAATTAATGCTTTTGCTACTGGTCGACCTAATGATAGTTTAATTGCTTTTTCTAGCGGTTTAATTAATGCTATGGAAAGCAAAGAAATTAAAGGAGTAGTAGCACACGAAATGGCTCATCTTATTAACTATGATTTAAAAAAAATTCTTTTATTTCAAGGGGCAATGGAGTTTTTGTTAATGATTTTTAACTTTTTGCTTCATGTTTGAGTAATGAAAATGATGGAAAAAAAGAAAGAAAAAGGAGAAAATAATTTAGGAGTTGCTATTATTTGCTCGATTATTTATTTTTTATTAAGTTCAGTTTTACGAATGATTAGTATCCTTATAATTCTTGCTTTTATTCGTAGTCGTGAGTTAAAAGCTGACCGATTAGGAGCAGAAATAGCCGGAGTAGATACCATGATTGGATCTTTAAAAAAACTAATTTCTTTGGAAAAGAAAGATTGAATAGTCGATGGCGTAGATTTAAGCGAAGAAGATGAAGAACAATTAAAAAGAGAACAAAACAGCGAACCAACTTCAATTCAAGTTTCTAAATTTAATCCGCAACAGAAAAAAAACTGATTATTAGATTTATTTCGCACTCATCCGCCATTAGAAGAAAGGATTGCTCGTTTAGAAAGGTTGCGTAATATTATTGAAAAAAATAAATTTTAAAATCTATTATATAGAGTAAAAAAATCTATAATAAAGAAAAATCATGAACAATAATCCAATAAACCTTGAAAAGAGTGTTCAAGAATGAAATAGCAACCCCGAAAATGCTGCCTTAATTATCCCATTATCACAGATAACGTTTCGTATTATCTATTTTTCGGGCGATAATTATTTTGATATTGCTATTGACGGCAGCAACATAAAAGCGATTGAAAACCGACTTAATTTAAACTCCTTGGATAATGTTCGCCTTGTAGTTCCTTACTCAATGACTGATATATTTGGAGAGTACTTAGAAAGTAGAGAGAAATGAATTTGAATCGATAGAAAGAAGTTAAAAGAAATATTTACTAACCGAGACTCCTCTTCGCTGAAATTAACCAGAGAGCAAATTAAGATTTATAATAAAGAATATTTAACCAATTTTTTTGATTTTTTTCACCAAAAAGTTCTAGTCACCGTTAAAGAATTAGAGGAGAAATTAAAGAATAAAGTTTTTGATAGTCAGGCGATATTTTGGAAGAATAATTTTAATTTTTACGACGAATCTTTTAATACTAGTAACTGTCAGTGTGAACATCCAGCTTTTATGTATAATCTCACCGACCCTGTTTCACAGGTATTATTTCACGTGCGGAATTGTTTTAAAAATATCGAGGAGTTAGAACAATTTAAAAAAATATTTTTACAAGACTGTGCTAACGCAAATTTAAAAGAAAGACCAAATAATAATGTCAATAATCACAATAGTAATAGCAACTCAGAGCATGCTGCCAATTCCCAACCGTTTTCACCCGAAAATCAATCACAGTCTACTAATAATTCTCCATCAGTTAATAACACTTCCATCCAAGAAACTCAAAATAACCAACAGACTGAAAATGAAGAAACTAAACAACAGCGAGGCCAAATTATTGCTACTGTTGTCAAGCAGTTAAAGGAAAAACAAAGCCAAGGTAAAAGCCTTACTAACGAAGAGCAAGACAGATTAGATAAAGCAAAGAAAGATTTAAGTGAATTAGAAAAAGGTAACTCTGAAAAAAACTCAAATTCTAATTTTCCGACTGATTTAGCAATAGGAATCGGAGTGATGATTTTTTTAGTGCTTGGCAGTTTAGTAATTTATAAAGTAAAAAGAAAATTAACCCAAAACCAAAGAAAAAACAAAAATCTACCAACTAAAAATTTTTTGGAAAAAAATTAGGTAAAAACACTTTTTAACTTTTTTTAGAATATTTTTGTCTTTCTAAAAATCCTTTACCAACTGGAGCTAACTGTCCAGCAATTAAACTTTCCTTTAAGCCTTGTAAATAATCAATTGGTTGTTGCCAAGAATATTCTGCTAAGTTTTTTAAAGTATTTTGAAAAGAAATAGCAGCTAAAAAAGAAGAGGAATAGTTAATGATTTGCTTTAGTCCAAGAATTATGTTTTTAGCTATAGGAACTTTTTTGCTATTTTTTTTTAATTCTGCTTTTAACTGATGAAATTTTTCATAATCAACTATTTCTCCTTCTAAATATTCGCTATCCCCTACTTCAACAATTTTTACTTTGCTAAGCATCTGCCGAACAAATAATTCAATATGCTTTTGATTGATATCAATTCCTTGTTCAAAATAAACCTTTCATATTTCTTTAACAATGTATCCTTGACAAGCATCACGTCCCATTACTTCTAAATAATCATTTAAGTCAATTTTGCCCGTAGTCAACTCTTTACCTTTTTCTATTATTTGCCCCAACTGGACTTTAATTGATTTAGTAGTTGGAAAAGAATAAGTAATTTCTTCTTTTTCACCTTTTTGTTTAATGATAGTTACTTTGGCTTTTTTTTCGATGAAAACTATTTCACCACTTATTTTAGCTAAAATAATTTTTTTATCAATTTTTGGTGCTATGTTATCAAAAATTTCTTTTACTTTTGGCAAGCCATGGACAATATCTTCTTTTTCACTTCTTACTCCACCAGTATGAAAAGTACGCATCGTTAGTTGAGTACCCGGTTCTCCTAAGGATTGGGCAGCAATAATACCAGCTGCAGTTCCAATGCTTATTATCGCTTGTCCTTTACTTAAATCTAAACCATAACACTTTTGACAAATTCCAGTTTTCAACTTACAATAAAATGGTGAACGAACTAAAACAGTTGTAATTTTATTTTCTTCTAAAATTTTTATTTCTTTTTCTAATAAAAAAGTATCATGAGCCAATAAAACTTCTCCTTTTTGATTAGTAAGGTCATTAATTAAAAAAAGTCCATAAACTCTTTTTTTTAAAGGGATTAACATCGTTTCTGTTTCTGTCAAATAATCTTTTTCTATCAAAGCACGTTTTCAATCACCATCAGTAGTTTGACAGTCTTCACTACTAATAATAATATTTTGAACTGCTTCTACCAAACGACGAGTCAAGTAGCCAGCTTCAGCGGTGCTCAAGGCAACATTAATCATTCCATAAACAGTTCCGCGGGCTGAAATAGGAAACTCAAATTGATCCAAACCTTCGAGTAAAGAAGAAATAACAGGAGTTTCAATAATTTCTCCCTTATAATTAACAATATTACCAACCATAGCAAAGATTTGGGTTAAATTTTCGCTATTAATTCGCGCTCCCGATTCCCAAATTTGATATAAGGAACTTTTTTTGTTTATTTTTAAGTTATCCATTATTACTTTTTCTAAGTAGCTTTTACTTTCTCCTCACGTAACAAGTTTTTTTTCTTTGGCTTCTTCTTTGCTAAAAAAGCCTTGGTCAACATAATCATCTATTTGTAAAATTTTTTCTTTGGTTTGCGCAATAATTAATTCTTTTTGTTTAATTTCCAACAGATTTAATTCAAACAATGAAATACTAATTCCCGAACGAGTAGCAGAAGAAAAAGCCAAATTTTTCAATTTATCTAAGAAATTAGCCAATTTTTCTAATTCAGTTTTATTAACTAAACCATTTAAGAAAATAATCATGTCTTTTTTTTTTCAGCCCGAACTAGCATTTTTCTGTTGCCAAATTTTTTCCATTTCTTTATCATCAGCCAGAGAAAAAATATCTTGGGGATGAGGTGAAACAAAATTCGTGTTGTAATAATCCAAATTATTTAAATAAAAAGGAAAATTAGTAGGCAAAATTTCATTAAAAAGCAGTTTTCCCGGAGTAGTAAAAAAGAACTTATTAGTCACTGAAGAAAGATTTTTCCCAACCAACAAAGTTGGAATAATAATTAAATCTTGCAAAGTTATTTGTTGCTTTTCATAACATTTTCAAATATCATTTAGATTATAGAAAAAATGCGGTTTTTCTGCTTTGCTTTCTGAAGTTAGCCAATAAATTCCTAAGGTCATATCTTTAGTAGGGATAATAATCAATTGACCGTTTTTTGGATCCAAAATATTCTGCACTGGCAATAAAAACGTCCTAGCTTCTTCTTGGGCTAAAGGAGTGAGCGGTAAATGGACTGGCATTTGATCACCATCAAAATCAGCATTAAGACCAGTAGTTATTAAAGGATGTAAGCGAATAACATTACCCTTACAAGGAATTGGATAAGAAGAAAGTAAACTAGGACGATGCAGAGTTGGCGCACGATTAATTAAAACTGGATGATGGGGAATAATTTCTTGGTTAAGAATAGGAAAAATCAACGGATCATGACTAGTAATTAACTTTTTGCCTTCTTTAACACTAGCGACAAGTTTTTTTTTTAATAAAGCGCCAATTAGGAATGGTTCATAAAGAGTTAAAAGCATTTTAATTGGCAATCCTACTTGGTTTAAAGTTAATTCGACACCCGGAACAATTACTGCCCGAGCCGAATAATCAACCCTTTTTCCTAAAGAATAGCGACGCAATCCTTCTTTCCCTTCAAGCAACTGGGCAATGCTCTTTGTTGAACTTTTTTTTTGGTTTTTATAACTTTGGTTTTGACTTTTATATAATAACTGATCGACTGACTCTTGCAGTCTTCTTTTAGCATTATCGACAATTTCAGAAATAAAAACTGGTGATTCCAAGAGATAAGTTAATGAATTAATAGCAAAAATAATTCCTTGATATAAAATGTTGATTCGCGTAGTAGCAATAGTATTGGTATCAGCCAATGCTACTGCCGGTCTTAAACCACAAGGAATCACTGGTAAATAGTACATTACCATTCGTTCCAACTTAATGCCGTTTTTCAAAAAATTCCGCAAAATTCTTATTTTTTCCTTATTGATTCTTAACTTATCGCTGCTTAGCTCTTTTTGTTCCTTCTCTAACCTTTTCAATTCTTCTCCATCTAACTTTTTTAATAATTCACAAAAAGCTTCCGAACCAGTGCTAACTTTCATTTTAACGTGTTTTTTTAAGAAATTTAAATAATCATCAATAAAGATCATTTCTGTTGATTTCTTTTCTTTTTTTTCCGTTAGTTCTTCAATAAGTTTATCAGCTTGTTTGCTAACTGCCGGCTTAGTGTCTTCTTTTTGACTAATTTCTTTCAAAACTTCTTTTAATCAACCACGGTCAATGTTTTTTTCCAAAATGCTTCCTTTTTTAACTATTGTTGACAAACCATTATCTAAAACAATATAAACTTGCAAATAAACAATTTCTTTTAAATTTTTAGGCGAAATATTTAACAACTTACTTAAAAGTGGCACCGTATGACTAAATAAAAAAATATTGGTTATGGGCACTGGTAAGTTAATATGTCCCATTCTTCATCGTTGTAAATTTTTTTCCCCTACCACTACGCCACAATTAATTTCTTCACATTTTTTGTTAATATTTGGTCTTTGACGCGGATCATTAGGATCGATTTTGTATTTTCCACAATAGCATTCATAATTATTGAATGGACCAAAAATTCGTGGGTCAAACAATCCACCTAATTTTGGTTTTAAATTTTTGGGATCAATAGTTCCGCTATTACTAATATTACCAAAAGATTTTTTTAAGATTTCCTCTGGAGAAAGTCAAGCAAGTTGTATTTTTTTAATTAAAGGCATGATGATGTTTTGCTGTTTTTAAGTTTTACTAAATATTTTATAAAAATCTATTTCTTTGTCATTATAGTCAAAAGCTTTTAAGTCTAATCCTAAACTTCGTAAGTATTGTAAAGTAATGTTAAAAGATTCGCTTTGGTTGCTACGCAAATCTACTGAACGATCACCAAAAATTATTGAACGACGCAAAAGACGACGACCATGAATATCATCAGATTTTGGACCATTCATTTCTGCTAAGTTTTTAGTGGCACCATGTGCTGCGAGGGCTCATTCTTCCATTTCTCCTGCACGTTGGCGACCACCTTTTTTCCTTCCCTTAGTCGGCTGTTGATAGATTGGGGAGTAAGGACCAGTATTTTGGGCATTAAATTTGTCTTCACTCATGTGACCAAGTTTACAATAATAATTATAACCAACGTATACTTTTTGAGCAAAAGGCAAACCAGTTCGCCCATCATACATTTTTGTTAAACCAAAATCAGTAATTTTCGCTTCTTTCATTAGTTCTTGAATGCTATCGAAAGAAATATTGTTAAATGGTCTCATTAATATTTTAATTCCTAATTTTTTTGCTGCTAAACCTAAAACTGATTCAATTAATTGTCCGATATTCATTCGCGAAGGAATACTTAACGGATTAATTACTATGTCAACAGCTCCATCTTTATCAAATGGCATATCAGCATAAGGAACAATTCTACCAATTACTCCCTTATTACCAAAGCGGGAAGTAAATTTATCACCTTCTTCAACTTCTCTTCTCCAAACAATCGCAATTTTAATTAACCCTAAATCGTTGCGTGAGTAGTTAGCATTATTTTCTTTTCGCATTTTTTCTAAATATTTTTTATCTCAACGTTTAATACTGCAAACCACTCCTTTTTCTCCTCACGGTAAGTAAAGAGAAGAATCAACAAAATTTTCCGCTTTTTCACCAAAAAGTTCTCTGAGCAAAATAGTTTCTTGCGTTTCGGTCTTTTTGCTTGGTTCGGGAGTTATTTTTCCCACTAAGATATCACCAGCCTCTACTTCAGTTCCTAATTTTACAATTCCTTCTTCATCCAAATGATCTGTTTTTTTTTCTCTTGAATTAAGAATTGAAGCAGTGAAAACTTCTTCTCCGTGCTTAGTTTTTTTACGAATAACAGTATATTCTTTAACGTATAAAGAAGTGAATTTGCCTTCTTCGACTAGTCTTTTATTGATAACAATCGCGTCTTCAAAATTATTTCCTTCTCAACAAAGAAAAGCTACTCGCAAATTATGACCCAAAGATAAAATTTGTTTGTCTTCATAATCTCCACAAGCTAATAATTGTCCAGAAGTTACTTCTTCTCCTTTCTTTACTAACGGATGAGAAAAAAACAGTAAATTTTTATTAGATATTAAAAACTGTTTCAAACTATATTCTTTTTTCTTTTTATTTTTTTCTTTAACAATAATTTTTTTGCTATCCACATATTCTACAATGCCAGAACTAGAATTTTTAATAGTTAAGTAATCGTTGTTCAATAAATTTTCTTCCATTCCGCTAATCACCAAAGGCGCTTCGCCTTTTAAACCAACTACTTGTTTTAGCATATTAGTAGCCATTAACATGCGAGTAGCACTATTAAAATTAAAACCAATAATAGCAGAACTAACTAAAGAATTTAAGTGATAAAAAGAAGAGTAAATATATTCGATTTTGTCTTTCGCTACTAAAACAAAAGAATTTTGGTATCAAGCAGTTACTTTTTCTGCTTCTATTTCATTATTTTCGTTAATGCTAAGATGACAATGAGTAATGTATTTATTATATTCTTCTTCTGAAGACAAATGAACTAACTCAGCAATTATTTTTCCTTTTTTTACTTTATAATAAGAAGCAGTAATCTGACCATATTTATTAATTTGCGCATTAAGCGTTAAAGAGCGGATTAAGTAAACCTTAGCTCCTTCAGGTGTTTCTACCAGGTCATAACGACCATTATCGTCTGGCTTAATATCGCGAGTAATCGGACTAGCATTAATCGAACTATAACCACCAGGACCCAAAACGCTTCCGCGAACTCGATAAGCAGCACTAGCAATTGGATTGATTTCGTTTTGTAGTTGTGCTAAAAAAGAAATATAAAAAAATTTGCGAATAGCTCCTTCAAAATCATTAAGATGAGGAATTTTGGCTAAATCAGCCTTTTCTAACTGGGAAATAGAAGCTAAATAACCACGGTCAATACTCTGTAAAAAATTCCCTAAACGATTGTCAAAAATATTATAAATTAAATCACCGACTTGGCGAATAATTTGGAATTCTAGTTTGTCTTTTTCCGCTTCTTTTTCTAACTTTCCAATCCCGTGCGTCAAGTTAAGATAATAAGATAACATACATAAAAAATCAGTTAAGTCAAAATAAGTTTTTTCTTCTGGCAAATCTTTAGTTATTCCTAAAATATGTACTATTTTTTTTTCTTTCAAAGGCGAATAAACTTTAAAAAGATACAAATCATTTTCAATTAAATCTGCTGACAGAGGCAAAGGAAGTAGTTTATTATCATCAATTGCTTTTTGAATTTGTTTAATTTTTTTTTCAGTAAGCAAACTATTGCAAGCAAGAATAATTTTTCCTTGTTTGTCTTGTAAGTCTTCCGCCAACGTTTGTCCCCAAAGTCTTTCAAATACATTCATTTTTTGATTAAATTTTTTTCTTCCTAAAGCACCTAAAGAAAAATAAGAATTTTTTTTATCAAAAAGAAATTGCGGAAGTATTTTTTCTTCCTTTCCCACTGGAATTGAAGAATTATAACTATTGATAAGAACCTCTTCTGATCCTAATAAAGAAGTAAGTTGGCTTTCTTCGGTAAAAGAAGTTTTTAAAATTTGCGAAAGAGTAAAAACTGAACCGGTATTAAGAAACTTTATTTTAATGCCTGATTTTGTTTCTTTTTCCTCTTTAGACTTTTTAAAATTATCTAAATAAATGCGAAACCACGATCCTTTTAAAGGAATAATTTCTCCTATCAAATTATCCTCTTCGATGTTCATAAAATAAGCACCAGGAGCCCGTACTGATTGAAAAACAACCACTTTATTATGACCATTAATAATAAAGTCACCTTGTAAAGTAATTTTAGGCAAATGACAAAAGAAAATTTCTTTTTCTTGTTCACAGTAAAATTTAACTGATAAGTGGTCGCTTTCCTGAGCTAAAATATTAATTAATAGTTTTCAATTTTCTTTTTTATCCTTAGCTTCTCATTTTTTTTCATTTACTTTTTTTAGCGAGAATTTACCAATTTTAAATCCCTTTTCAATTCACTGCTTGATATTTTCTTCGATGCCTTTTTTGATTTCGACTAAAGGTATTTGAATTTTTTGACAATCTCATTTGATTAATCACTTTAAATTAATCACGTTTTGTCAGGTAATTTGCTTATCTTTGGCTTCTTCCAAACTAATCGTTGGTGGATTAATAATAAGGTCTTTAATAGTTAAACTAACTTTATTATTATAATCACTAAATTCAGCAGGAAAATAAAGGTCTAGAAGACCTTTTAACCTTTTATTCAAAAAAAAGTCATAAGAATCTTTCTGTATTTGAGCAAAATCTTTTTGAGGTAGGGCTTGGAACAAAGGCGAACGATTAAGAGATAAATATTCGCGACATTGACCGTTTCCAATATTGATTGACCGTTGGGGCATTAGTTATTATGTTTATTTAACTTCTACTTCCGCTCCTTGCGCTTCTAATTGAGTTTTTAACTCTTGGGCTTCTTCCTTGGGAACGCTATCTAGGATAGTAACTGGTAAGGTCTCAACTACTTTTTTGGCTTCTAAAAGTGTTTTTCCTAACTTAGCACCGATAGTTCTATAGGTTTGTAAACTTTGCGTACCTAACTTTTTTAAAATAAGTGAAACGTTTTTGTTTTCTTCTTGGTTTGGCGTTTTATCAGTTGAAACTGGTTGTGGAATAGTTTCTTTAATACCAAAATCACTTTTGATAACTTCAATAACTTGGTTTAGTTCAACTAAATTAAGATTCTTAAAATATTCAATAATTTGTTCTTGTGTTATTGCTGGATTTTTTTTGCTTGTCTCAGACATATTGTATTATTTATGTTTATTTTTATTTTTTTTGATAATGTAAAACCCAAAAAGAAAAATAATAGCACTCAATTCAACAAAAATAATTATTATAGCAAAATTATCATAATTGTTAGTCTTTTTTGCCGCTGGCAAAGAAACAGCCGAGGAAAAATTTTCGTTATTATTATTTTCATAATTATTGCTTCTTACTTTTCAATCTTTACATGGTCTTTCTTGACAAATATCACACTCAGAAGCAAAAAAAGCATAAAAAATGCGTTGTGGTACTTTCTCTTTTTCGCTTAACTGTTCATTGGTTAAGTCTCCGTCGGCAAAATGATTACTTCCCACTATTTCGTTAGCGTTTTTTATTACAGTTAATCTTGCTTCTTTGCTAAGTGAATTCCAGTAATTTTGGGCTTTTTGGTTATTTTCATCAGGTTGATGAATTTCACACAGTTCTCCTTGATTAGAAACTAACTTAATTAATAAACAAGCATGAGAAAAACTCATATCGTGTCTTTTTTTTAAATGTTCAAAAAGTTCTACACATCCAGAACATTTTTGATAACCTTGACTTAATTTTTTATGTCATTTAGAAACTTCTTGGTTAGTATAATCTTTAAGGCATTTTTCAGAACAATAAAAAGAAACTTCTCGTCATATTTTTTCACAAGCTCTCATGTGAGCATCTACTTGGCTACCATGTCCAGAATGAATAAGAACATTAACATTAGCCATCGATTTTTTACATACTCGACACTGAGAATTATTTTGATAACAATCTCCACAATATATTTTTCCGTCTTCTTTGCTCCTTATAGGAAAACCTCCAAAGTACGGATGCTGACAGTTTCGTCAATTATCAGCATTATAAGCATTTTTTTGGCATTTAGCACATTGAATATATTGTTTTGTCATAATTTTCTTATATAATATTCTTTATTAATAATGAAAAGTAAATTGAATAGTTTGTTTAATTTTGCACTTTCTTGTTTTTTAATTGTTCTAAAAGATTAAGCAAACGACGCAAATGAAAAGTTAAATAATAACATAAATTTTGTAATAGCACTTGGCGATTAGGCAATTGAGCTCATTTTTCCAACTTTTCAATGGAAATTAGATTGCCTTCGTAAATACCGCCATGAAAACGTGGAAAATTGGGATCATTTTCTTTATTAAATTGCGCTAAAACTTTTAACGGCTGATATTCATCTTGCTGACAAAAAATTCAAGCATTAACTTTAGTAAGTGTTAAAGAAGAAATTTTTTCTCGTAAAACTTTTTGTACCAAGGTATTTTTATAAACCTTTCATAAGCAACCATTTCTTTTTAATTCTTTTTTCAGTTGAAAAATTTTTTCATTTTCGACATAGTGAAAATCATAAAAAATAACTGCTTTAGCTACTTGAAAATTGTTTTGAATATCTTGTACTAAGTTTTGTTTTTTAGCAATTAAAGACATATTATATTATTATTTTAAGTAATTAACCATAGTTTGCAACTTTTCACTCACTAATCATCATGTTTTGTTTAATGGCGCAATAAACCTTGAAATTTTAATTTTTTTTCCAAACTTTTCTCTTTTTACTAGGGGAAAAGAGTAGAATTTCTACTAATCCTATTGAAAAGGAACTAGTCGCTTTTTACTTACCTAGAAAGTGGACTGAACAATAACCCAAATAAATATAAATTTTACTCTATATACTCTATATATAATTTTATTATATTATACAAAAAAAATTTAGTGAATGATTTTTTGTCTAGTTTTTTTAACAAGAAGAATTAGAAGATTTTCTGACTTTTCCTTTAAAAAAAATTTTTTTGATTCTTTCGACAGTTATTATTTTGGTAATTGGATAATTTTTCAAGCAATTTTTAGTCTTACTTTTGCTAATAATTTTACTTTTACCGAAATGAAATTTTCTTATGACAATGGCGCCCAGTGGAGGACTCGAACCTCCGACCTTTTGATTAACAGTCAAACGCTCTAACCAGCTAAGCTAACCGGGCAATTTTGTTTATTAAAATAACTTAATCTTAATAAATTATGAATTCAAACTATAAATATAATTTAAATAAAATAAGTAATAACCAAATTCATTATTCTTTTTTTAACAATAATCTTATTTTTACTTGGCAAGACTTTCTTACTGTTTTAAAAAAGAATGATAATTATTTTCTGCAAGTGTTCCAACAAAGTTTGAATGAAGTTACTAGCAAATTACAAGGCTTTTTTTGGGAATGTCCGCCGGTATCCCAACAAACGATTAATCAACCTTTTGAGTTTGTGGCAACTAAATCTAAGGCATTAAAAAGAATTGAACAAAATTATGCTAGTTTTCAAAAGCATTTTGCTGGAAAGGATAAAAGCAAGGTATGTAGTTTTCCTAGTTTAGGAGGAGACGCAATGTTAATTACTCCAATTCCTTCCGAAAAAAACCCTCAACTTCACAAAAAATCTTTGGACTACAAAAATCTCAGCGAATTTACTAAAAATGCTCCAGAAAATCAACAATTAGTTTTTTGGCAAGAAGTAGCTAATAAATTGGAGGAAAGTTTAACTGATGGTCAGCCAAAATGATTATCTACTAATGGTTTAGGTGTTAATTATTTACATGTGAGAATTGACAAAAGACCTAAATATTATTCTTATCAGGAGTATAAGAAATTTAAAAATAAGCCAAAGTCTCCTATTTCTAGTAATAATCCTTTACTTAATCAGAAAAATGGTAATCAACACCGCAACAATCAACCTCAATATCAACCAAAGTCAACCAACTCTAGTTATGAAGGTCAGCCACAGTCAAATCAGCCAACCAAAAACAACCAAACTAAGAATCCAACTAATTGAACTTCTCTGATATTAATCGGATTTTTGGTGTTAGCACTACTAATTTTAATTATTTTCGTTATAAGAAAAATAAGTAAAAAAACTAAAAATTTCTAAAAAAACATATGTTAAAAAAAATTATTCTTTGACTAAAAAAAATGTTAGGATTAGCTCGCTGAGACCCTAAATCCACAGTTTTCACTGAAGGAAGTTTTACTGGAATAATTAATGATAAAATTAAAAGAAAAACTGGAATTAAAGAGTTTGTTTGCCTTAGAGAATACGAAAAATATTTTACCTTTTTACGAGAATTAAAACTTTGTGAAGATTTTCAAATTACTACTACTTATGACTATTTAATTTTAAAAGGCACTTATATCAAATCGCCTGTATTTAATGAAAACAATAAAAAACTAATTATTTTTTGTCATGGAATAACCAATAACCGCTGGTCATTGTTTTATGTAATTCATTTAGTCTTACAAGTGGGTTATTCAGTTTTAATTTATGATGCCCGTAATCATGGAAAATCAGAAAAATTTTATCTTACCTTAGGCAAAAATGAAGCTAATGATTTAGAAGATATTATTAACTGAGCCAAAGAAAGGATTCAACCAACTGCCGTGGCTCTTTATGGCTTTTCTATGGGCGCCGCTACTTTACTTTTTTGATTAAGTAATTTTCAAAGACGCCATTTGAAAGTAAAAGCAGTAATTTGTGAAGCGCCTTTTGATAATTTTTCCGAACAACTTACTAATTTTTTAAGCAATCCTTTTTGAGGCGGCTCGCTCTTTTACAAAAAAAAAGAAATTTTCTTTTGAAAAAATATTCAACGGTTTTTTTCTGTTGAAAAAGAAACAATAATTACCGCTAATCCTTTGGATGAATTACCCTATGATTTAGCACCAAAACTACTATTACTACACGGTTTAAAAGATAAAATAATTTCTTGGCAGTCTTCGTTAAATATTTGAAAGCACTTTCGAAAAAATATGGGTGATAATTCACGAGTCAATGCTTACTTTTTTCATTATGCTGGTCATGGCGAAGTTCCTTTTTTTGGCGATGCGCTCGCTAATAATATTCGTTGAATCAAACAAAAAAAAAGTAATTCGCGCTTTTCTTATAGCAGTCTTCTTTACAGTTTTTTAACTAAAAATCTTTAAACGTTTTCACCAGTTTCTGCTTTTTTAACTTAAAAACAAGAGGTGCCATCACAAATTAAAAAGTAACTTATCAACTCGGAAAAGTCAGAAAAAATAACAACAAGTCTAAAAAATCTAAATAACGGTTCTATTAATACTTTTCCTTCTTAAAATTATTTATTGCTAATTTCTACTAATGGGTTAGTAGTAGTATGAATTTGCAGAATTTTAGTTGCTTTCATTATTACTTAATTTATTAGAATAAAGAAAAAATATAATATGGTAAAAGGTGAATGAAATTATCTCATTATAGGTTGGATTATCTCAGCGATTATTTCTTTACTGATGATTATTCCGCTGGCTTGGCTAGTGGCAAATTTGTCATAATTGTTTAAAGAATAAATATGCTAGATAATATTACAACTTACCAAAATGAAAAACAAAAAGGAAATTATTATATTATTGCTGACCATTTGCGAACTACAATTTTTGCTTTAGGAGACGGAGCACTAATTGAGTCAAAAGGTCGTGGTTATATTTTAAGAAAATTAATCAAAAGAAGTTGTCTAACTGCTTTTTTTCTAAATCTTTCTACTGCTGATTTGCTTGCCATAAGTCAAAAAATAATAGAAATTAATGGAACTTTTTATACTCATTTACAAGAAAAAAAAATTCAGATAATGACTAATCTAGAAAAAGAGATTGTTAAGGAAATGAATTTTATTACTAGTGCAACCAAAAAGATTGCTAATTATTGTTCAAAAAATTTTCAAAAAATAATTCCAACTCACGAAATTTTTTTATGATATGATACTCACGGTATTCCCCTTGAACTAATTTCTTATTATTTAGAAGAAAAAGGAAAGGATTTTTTCGAAGCAGAGTTTAACCAGTTATTAGCAGAACAAAAATTACGTGGTAAAGAGGATCGTAAAAGCAAAAAAATAAATATCTTTTCAAAAAAGCAATAGATCTTACTAACCTATTTTTTTAGCAATAATATAAGCATTGTTAATAAAATATGGATGTAATTTTTTAAATTCTTTATTTCTTGTGTAGGATTTTCAACCGAGAACTTTGTGTGAGTCAACATTACCAATACTACAGATGCCAATTACTAATCCGGGATTATATATAGTTAAAATATCCTTATTTTTATTTAGTTTAAAAGAAGTTAGCACGGCATTTTCAGGATGGAAAATAATTTTTGAACCATAAGAAGGATGAAAATTAGTAAAACAAGCCATCAAAAAATCATTAAAATTTTTAATTCAAAAAAACGTGCTTCCGGCGACTGTTTTCCCTCCGTGACCTCAATAATGAATTGTTGGTAAATCGTTTTCTAAGCATACTTCTAAGACCAAATGTCACTGCGTTTCTTTTAATTGATTATAATCTCGGGATAATTGTTCTTCTATTCGTTGCTTGATCTTTGGTGTTATTTTTCCAAAACCGCTTTCTATTGACTTCTTAAGATCGATTTTTCATTTGCCAAGAAAAGAATCATTAAATGATTGGGAATTTTCTCATTGAATGGGCAATTTTTCTAACTGAAATTTGGTATTATTTTCATCAAAATAATAGTCGTAATAAGGACCGGTTTTGCCAATTCTTCAATGTTTTTGAACATCTTTAACGGAAAAACTAATCTTAAATTTTAATCGCGAACTCAACGGTGTGCCAAATCTAGTTTTTTGAAAGATTAGATTTTGATTTTTTTGAGAAATAGCAATTTTTGAACCGTTAAAACAGTTAAAAGCATGATAAGTTCGATGAGTAGAACAGTTGCCATGAGATCCGTAAAATTCTTCTGGACAATAACTTCCATCATAAAGAATCGTAAGTTCAGTTATTTTGTGTTTGGGTTTTACTTTTTCGTTCTTTTCTTTATTTAGTTTGTTTTGGTGAGAAAGATAAATTTTTTTAATTTCCTCATCTTTGGATATTTCTTTATATTGCTCATTTTGGATATTATCTTTATAACTTTCATTTTTATTTTTTAAATAATATAATCAAGAAATCAATATAATAGTTAATAACAATATAAAAATTGTTATTAAGATTAGTTTAAGTTTCTTTTTATTCATGGGACGCTTTAATTTTCTTCAAAAGTTTCAAGAATTTTTTTTTCAATTTCTTCATACAATTTTAAATTATCAGAAAGAAAATTAATCACTGCTTCTTTACCATTTCCTAATCTTTGCTCTTGAAAAGAATATCAATTGCCACTTTTTTGAATAATATTTTTTTCAATCGCTAAATCAAAAATTTCACGCTTTTTTTGAATTCCACAAGAATAGATAATTTCCAAATTAACTACCCTATCCGGCGTAGCTAATTTGTTTTTTATAATTTTCGCTTCAATTTTAATGCCAATTGACTTATCATCTTTAACTAATTTTTCTTTAACTTTTAGTTTAATGCGTAAATCAGAATCAAAGTCTAACGCCATTCCACCAGTAGTAACTTCTGGACTACCAGTAAAAAAGCCAGTAGAAATGTTTTTTCTAACTTGGTTGATAAAAATAACAATAGTTTTTTGATTGGTTAAGGCACTTTTCAATTTTCGTAAACCAGCTGACATCAAAGCAGCATGAGAACCAACCCTTTGTTTTTCTAAACTAGCTTCTAACTGAGCACGAGGAATTAAATTAGAAACCGAATCAATAATAATTAAATCAACTCCTACCTCAATTAGTCCCTTTCTTCGCTCCTTTTTTGAAGAATCGTCGCCGACTATCATATTAAAAACTTCTTCTCCGCTACTTGGGTAAGGAACAATTAATTCTTCAGTTTTTACGCCAATATCTTTTGAATATTTAATATTTAAACTATTTTCTAAATCAAAATAAACAGCTTTTTTCCCCAATTTTTGGCATTCTTTCACTGCGTGAAGAGATAAAGTGCTTTTTCCGCTTGATTGTAAACCAAAAATTTCAATAATTTTACCATGAACATAACCACCAGTGCCAATTGCTCTGTCTAAAAGAAAACTACCAGTTGACAAAACTCCTTGCTTTTGGAAACTATTTTCGCCTAATAAAGTTGCGGTTCCTTCACCAAAATCTTTAGTTAAATTTTCAACAATTTTTTCTAGTTCTTGGTGAACAGCAGAAGATTTTTTAGTTTCAGAGTCTTTTTTTAGCATATTAGTGTTTTTTAAATTTTTTAACGTAAACAAATTTAATTAGTTTTTTTCTTTTTCTTAATGATATGCTGATAAATAATAATAAAAATAAGGAAAAAACCTCCAATTATTATTAATCAAATCAAACTTTTTTCATTAGGTGGATTTTTAATAGTCGGTTTTTCGGTAGTTGGTGCTATGACGTGGTTAACATTGACCGAAAAACTATTTTTGCAATTTTGATAAAGGCGATCTAACACTACTTTGTTATTTTCCTTATAAAGGGAAGAAGCCTTAACAGTTAGATAATTATTATTTAATTCAGTTAAGTTACAACTGTTTTTGATTAAATTAACAAGTCGATTGAATTCTTTTTCGTTTTGATAACGATTTATTTGTTCTTGATGACAAGAAAAACATTTATTGGCAGCATTATAAGGAGTTTCTTTTTTACCACAACTTGGACAAATTTTCTTTCTTCTTTCGTCTCTTTTGTTAGCATCAATATGTTGGTCTCAATCATGACTTTTATCGGTTCGCGGTATTAATCCTTGATTTTCATCTAGTCAATTTTCAAAGCGCTCCATATTAGAATAAAACTGGTCATCATGTTGATGCTCGTGCTTACCTATTATAAAAAAATAAAGATGAGTAAATTCATGAACAATAACTTCTCGTCATGTTTCATTTTCATATTCATTTAGAAAACCAATTTCATAACTACAAAAATGAGTAGTTTTTTCTGAACCAAGAATTTTTTGACCATTTATTTCCGCTCAAGTGATTTTTTCTCATTGGCATGGTTTAGTATAACCTGCTATTTTTTCTCCTAAGTAATCTTTAAAAACAATATTAATATTTTGATGTTGAGGATCTTTGATAAATTCTTGAATTAACAAAGTTAAATATTTTTTTATTAAAATTTTTTGTTGATCAGCAAACATTTTTATAATATGAAAATTGGAGGAGGCGAAGGGATTCGAACCCTTGAATACGTAAATATTAGTAGTTTTCAAGACTACCTCCTTAAACCGCTCGGACACACCTCCTTATAAAGACATTTTAATCTAATTAACTATTTTTTTAGTCTGTTTCAACTTCAGTTGTATACCTAAAAAACAATTTTTTTAATGTTGGTTAGAAAAGAAAAAAGATTATTTTGCTTCAATTGTTTTATAATAAGGAAAAAAATTATCTCAAAACCTTTTAATAAAGGAAAAATAACTTTCTTCTCCTTGACTAATTTTATCTAAGTCTTCCTCTAAACTAGCAGTATAATTTTCATTAATCAAAAATGAAAAATTTTCTTGTAACCATTGGTTAACTTTTAAACCTAATTCAGTAGGAATAAAGCATTCTTTTTCATCAAAAGCAACATAAGTTCTTTGCAAAAGTATTTTACTAAAAGCATTATAAGTAGAAGGACGACCGATTCCTAATTTTTCTAATTCTTGCACCAAACTTCCTTCATTATATCGTCGTGGTTTTTTTTCTACATATTCTTTTACTTCAATTTTTTCGGTGTGAAGAGGATTTAAATCTTTCGCTTCTAACAAAGATCTTTCTTTTACTTTATAACGAGAAAAACAATCAGTCGGATTGACAATAAAAAAACCGAGGAACTTGACAATACTTTCTTTCATAGAAAAATAATATTTGTTGTTAATAAGATTATAATTATGCCGAGTAATTCGTGCCGGACTCATTAAACTAGTTAAGGTATGGTTAAAAATTAAATTATATAAATTTTGTTGTTCTTTATTAAGTGAGGTTTCTAAGTCGGAAGGAGAAAAATTTAAATAAGTTGGGTGAATGGCTTCGTGAGCATCTTGAATATTTGTTTTTTTTTCCTTGGGCGAAGCAGTTGAAAAATTGCAGTAATTTTTTCCTCATTTTTCAGTAATATACTGCCAAGTTTGTCGCAGAAAATCCTTATTTAAGCGTGAAGAATCAGTTCGTGGATAAGTAATTAAACTAAGACGCTGTTTTTTTCCTTCAACTCAAACCCCTTCATATAACTCTTGAGCTAGTTTTGTCGTTTTAGCAATGGAAAATCCTAATTGCATCCGTGCTTCATAAAGCAAAAGAGAAGTAATCAGCGGTAACTTAGGAAAAATAAATGTTTCTTCTTCATTTTGCTTAATTAGTTGAAAATCTTCGCTTAATTTCTGGCGAATAATTTCTGCTTTTTCCTTATTTTCATAAATTACTAATTCACCGGTAGCAGTTTTTTGACGCAAAATGTATTCTTCTTTTCCTTTTTTATAAGTAGCGCAAATGATATAATCTTTTTTTTTATCATAAGATTTTACTTCTGCTTCTCTTTCTACTATCATTTTCAATACCACCGATTGTACCCTTCCTGCCGATGGAGCTTTGGTTTTTTTTTGCAATAGTGTGCTTAAACAAAAGCCAATCATGCGGTCTAAAACTTGCCGAGAAATTTGTGCATCTACCAAGTTTTTATCTAAAGTAAGTGGATTTTCTAAAGACTGACGAATACTTTTAGCGGTTATTTCATGAAAAAGCAAACGTTTATAACGATTAGCTGGTATTTTTAATATTTCGGCAACTTCGCGAGCAATTGCTTCACCCTCGCGGTCAGGGTCAGTAGCTAAATAAATGGTAAGTTGCGGGTTTTGTTTCAAATAGTTTTGTCAAAAACTAATAAACTTCTTTTTTCCCTCAATTATTTCATATTCCGGTGTAAATTTTTCTAAGTCTACTCCTAAATTATAAACTCCAGTTTTTTTTAATTCTCATAAATGACCACCAGTAGCAAATATTTCATAGTCGTTTCCTAAAAAAGATTTAATGGTTATTTTTTTAGTTGAAGATTCAAGGAAGATTAATGATTTTTTCATTACTTTTACTTATTATTATTTTTTATAAAGTTGTCAAGGAAAGCAATAAAAGTAAACAAATATCTCATTTTTTTAGTTAATAAGAAATTAAAAAAGATAATACCTTATTAAGAGATGCTAACAATTCTCGGGTGGATAATAATTTTTACAATAAAAAAACCGCTTCTTACTAATTTTAAGTAAAAAATTAATTATATAAAGTCTCAACTTTTATAAAAATTACACAAGCGGACCTTTAGTTCAATCGGTTAGAACTCTCGATTTATGATCGAGCGGTTGGAGGTTCGAGTCCTCCAAGGTCTACCAAATAATTATACCGTAACAATAAAAAACAGAGAGCGTGTTAGCCAAGTCGAAAATAAAATATGTCTGTGGCGTTGGAGTTTATTTAAGTTTAAAATTTACAAAAGAGGAATGAAATCAAAGATTAATAATCATGACAAAAATATAAAAAAACTGGGTCAAGTATTTACTCCTGATTTTATAGTTGATTTCATGCTGGATTCTATTAACTATAAGGGAAAAGATATACTCAAAAAGCATGTGTTAGATAGTTCTTGTGGTAATGGCGCTTTCTTAAAGAATATAGTGAAAAGGTATGTGAAAGTAGCCAAAGGGGAAAATTTATCCCAAAAATTGATAAAAAAAGGTCTAGAAACTTATATTCATGGAATAGAAATATGTTCTATTGCTTATGAAAGTTGTATAAAAAATCTAACTTCTATATTTCCAGCTAATTATGATGTAAGACTAGAAGATGCATTATTTGTCAATGATTATAATGAAAAAATGGATTTTGTTGTGGGCAATCCTCCCTATGTTAGAATTCATAATTTAAACACACAAACCAAAAAAATTATTTCCCAAAAGAAATTGAAAGGAATGGTTAATTTATATTTACTTTTTTATTTTTTATCTTTTCAACAATTAAATGCCAGTGGAAAATTGATTTATATTACTCCTTCTTTCCTTAAAAATGCCAGTGGCAAGATTTTGCGAGAAAAAATTTACCAAGAAAAAAAACTAATTCATATTTATAATTTTAAGCATCAACAAGTTTTTCCTGATATAACTACTTATCCAATAATAACTTTGTTTGCTAATTCTCAAACAAGTCAGAAATTTAATTATTCTGTGGTTGAGTTAAAAATTAATAACAAAGAAAAAGTTAACTTAATTTCTACTACTGAATTTAACTGAAAAGAAGTAGTGATTGAGAATAGATTTATTTTTGAACAACGATTTTTGTTAGAGAGCCAAAAGATTTTTGCTAAAAATCAAAAAAATTATTGTGAGGTAAAAAACGCTTTTGCTACCTTGGCAGATAATATTTTTATTGCTGATAAATTTTCTTTTACTTCTCCTAATATAATTAAAATAGTCAAAAGTTCCACTGGAGAAATAAAAGAGTGTATTTTTCCTTACTATTACGACGAAGAAAAAAAAAAATATGTTTTAAAAGATTTTGATAAATTAGATAAAAATACCCAAGATTATTTGCTTACTTTTCAATCACAACTACAAGAAAGGTCAATTAAAGAAAAAGATAAATGGTGAGGATTTGGTCGAAGTCAATCCATTAAAGACACTGGCAAGAATAAAATCTATGTCAACTGTTTATTTAATAAAAAAGTTAGTAACGTCAATTTTGGGTTGGTTCCAAAAGGAATGGGAATATATGGCGGAATATATATTTTGCCTAATAAAACTAAACCAAAGACTATTGAAAAGCATCTCGAAAGTGAAAAGTTTAGAGATTTTGTAAAAACTTTTGGTGAACACCGTAACGGAAACTGATACTTAATAAATTCACGAATAATGAATAAATATTTAAACTACCTTATTTCCTTGTCAGAGAAAAAAGAACATAACACTAAAAAAAATAATTATAATGAAGACCGAATTGAATAATCTAAACAAAGAACTTTTAAAATGTTTGGAGAGAAGTTTCTTGAAATACTTAGAAAAAGGAACCAAGGGCGTGCGAGGCAACGGAAAATTAAAAATTCTCCACCCGCATATCGCCCAGGACTTGGGAAATATTTTAGGTACTAAATACCAAATTTTCTCTCTGGATGAAAAACACGGCAAGGAAAAAATAATTAGGGGTCGCTAATATGGATAAAAAAGTTGATATAGCAGTAATGAAAGGAGAAAGACCAGTTGCAGGTATCGGTATTAAGTTCATTATGAGTAATTATCGCCAAAATTCGAATAATTACTTTGAAAATATGCTAGGAGAAACGGCTAATATCAGAACCAACAGTATTTTATATTTTCAAATAGTTATTTGTTTTGCCCATTTACCTTACTTTTATAAAGAGGAAAATAAAGAAAAAGTTATCAAAAATTTTGAGAAAATTAGTTTAAGCCACCTAGAAAAATACCAAATTCTTTCCCAAGACGACACCTTTACTTATTTACATTCACCACTTAAAACTCTTTTGGTTTTGGTAGATTTTGCTAATATTGACTGCGAAGAATTGTTTAAGAATAAACAGTTGAAAAATGATAGCGAGTTCATTCAAATAGTCAAAGAAAAAGGGGGGAAGTTGAAATTTGGTGAATTAGAAAGTGATGAGGAAGTGTTAGATAGCAAACTTATTTTTCAAGGTTCACTCATCTTTAATGATTATCAAAAGTTTATTAAAAAATGTGCTCAGTTGATAAAAGGATTTTTCTAAAAAATTTATAACTTTTCTTGCTTATGACGAAAATAGTAACTAGTAAAGCTAATTTAGAAATATTTAAAGAAAACGAACAGCGGTTAAGTAATAAGGTTTCCCAGATTAAAGATGAAAAAAAAGCAGTATTAAATTCCCTCACCACTATTGAAAAACAATTTAAGAAAACCAAAACTGGTCTTGCTATTTCAGGAAGTTTAGGAACAATTATTCTTTTTTGTTTGCTAATTTGTTTATTTTTGCTGAAAAGAAAAAAACAACGAACATGTCCGACATGCAAACCAGCTCCTGATGGATAGGGAAACATAACTAAAACATATTTTTTTGCTTTAGATTGATTGCTTAAATCAGTGTAAAAAGTTTGATTTTTTAAAATTATTAAGAATTTGAGTTACCGTGATTTTATGTTTATTTTTTAACTTTTATCCATACAAATAATCTTATTATTCTCTTCAAAAATAAGCAATTGCTAACAGTAAAAATATTTTGAAAGCTCCTCGCGACTATCGCTTTTTAAGTTTGTGCGTGTTTATCGTGTTTAAATTAAATATAAAATATAAATTAATATGAGAAAAAAAACTATTTTAAGAAAAAATGAAGAAAATAGGAAATCTAATCGTCGATTAAAAACTTTAATTAAAAATTGTCAAAAAGATTTTCGTTTAAAATTAGCCAAAATTAGTGAAATAGATATTAGCGAATTAAAAAAAGCAATGATTAAAGTTCAAGTATTTTTAGACAGGGCAGCGAGTAGAGGAGTTATTCATAAAAACAATGCCGCTCGACGAAAGAGTAAATTATTCTTAACAGTCAAAAAGTTAGAAGAAAATCTAACTAGTGAGCGTGGAGAATAATTTTAAGATAGAAATTGTTGAAATTAGTGAAACAAAAATTATTTTTAAAAGCAATAATCCTTGAGCTATTTGCTTAAATGCTGCTAATGAAGAAAAAGCTCAACATTATTTCCTTACCAAAAATAATCTTAATTTATTGAAGTTAAAAAAAGTTCTTGCTAAAGATTTTTCTTTCCCAATAAAAGAAACTAAATTGCAAACTTCTTCTTTAAAATTACGTCCCTATCAAATAGAAGATGTAAAATTTTTAAGTCGATTAAAAAGCATGGCAATTTTTAATGAAATGCGTACTGGAAAAACGCCAACTGCTTTAGCTACTTATTATCACTTACCAGTAAATAATTTAATAATTATTAGTCCAAGCATTTTACAACAGCAATGACAAAATTCAATTGAAGAATGGCTAAACAAACCAGCTTATATTATTAGTTATTTACCTAGCGAAACTAGAAAAATATTTTATCAGCGCTTTTGTCAGGAAAAAGATTGAGTAATTATTGTTTCCAAAGATATTTTTAAAACTGACAGTTCTTTTTTCAAAATCTGCCGAAAAAAAACTAATAAACAACCTTATTGCACGATTGTGGATGAAGTTCATTTTCTACGTAATTATCAGTCGCAACAGAGCAAAAGTATTTACTGCTTAAAAGATGCTAATTATAAAATGGCACTAACCGGTACTCCAACTGTTAATCACTATACTGATATTTTTGGCATTTTAAAGTTTTTACAACCAGAAAAATATACTTCTTATTGAAAATTTGCTGAACATTTTTTTACCATTCAAAAAACTGAATTTACTTCTCGTCAAGGGCAAACTTTTATCCTAAAAAAAGTGCTTAGTTTTAAAGATGAAAAAGCTCACCAAGAATTACAAACAATTTTAAATCAAATTTCGGTGAGCAGAAAGCAAAAAGAAGTTTTGCCATGATTGCCAGCCATTATTTATTCACAAGAAGATCTAGTAATGGAAGAAGAACAACAAGCACTTTATTTTCGCTGAGTGAAAAAAAGAGAAAGTAATTATTATCCACTGGAGTTTTTAGCTAAATTAAAAACGCTGACTTTATATCCGCCTGCCTTAGGAATAAAAACCTGAGGAAGTAAAGTTAATTTTTTGGTTGAATATTGCCAAGAAAATGAACAAAACAGTATTTTAATTTTTTCTACTCGTAGTGAGACTTTTTTGGAACCATTAGCCAAAATATTTCAAGAAAAAAAAAACAAGGTTGGTTTAATTACCGGTAAAATTTCTTTTAGCGAAAGAAAAGAATTTATTCAACAGTTCCAAGAAAAAAAGATTTCTCTTTTACTTTGTAATATTCAAAGCGCAGGAACTGGATTAAATCTTAGTCAAGCTGACACCATCATTTTTGCTGATCGCAGTTATTCGCCAGCTGATAATGAACAAGCCGAAGCACGATTTTTGCCAACTAATGCTAGTGAAAATCCCAAAGTCCGTTTAGTAATTGATCTAGTTTGTAAAAATACTATTGACGAAAAAATTTTAAATTTGCTAAAAAGAAAAGAAAATATTACTAAGATTATCCAAAATGATCCTGATTATTTTTTTCGTTAGAATTTTTGTCAATCATTCATATGTTGGTGATTATAATTTATTATTTCTTTTAAAAGTTTGCTCTTCATAATAGGTTTTTGCGCAATATGGCGAAAGTTTTTTCTTTTTGGTGGTAGTAAAATAATATTTAATTGCTAAAAATATTATAATTATAATTTCAAAATATCCCTGAATCCACGAATTACTAGTCCAATACACTCTAGTCTTTGGGGAAACTTAGTTATATCAGCAAATACTTCCATTTTTGGACATTCAACTAATTGATAAGTTTCGCCTTTTAACATTTTTTCCAAATTATCCAAAGTGTTTTTGACCTTAGTTAAATCTTTATTTTCTAGATAGGAGCAAAGCAAGTCAGCAACTACCACAGTAATTAAACAAGACTGTTGACCAACAAATAAAGCATTTTCTATTTGCTTTTCTTTAGTTTTTACTAGTAAATAAATAATATCACCGCAACCAGTATTTAAACTGCTAAAACAAAAGAAAGGAGTATTTAAGTTTTTACTAATCTCTTTTAAAGTTTTTAAGTCTCTTTGATTTTGGAGATTTTGGAAATAGGAAAGAATAACTTGTCTCTTTTCCATAATAAGAAATTTTTAAACTAAAGCAAAAACTACTCTTAAACTACTATCACCATTACGTAAGCCAAGTTTAACAATTCGACTATAACCGCCAGGCCTATTTTCATAACGCTTTTTTAAATCAGTAAATAATTTATCTACTACTTGACTTTTTTTTTTGTTTACTAAATAACGTAAAGCTAACCGACGAGTATGCAAAGTATCTTCTTTTGCTCAAGTAATTAGTTTAGCTAATAATTTAGTTAACTGTTTAGCAATTGGTAGACCAGTAGTTATTTTTTCGTAAATAATGGCATCAACTACTAAATTATTTAAAACGTGTTTTCTTCAAGCGCTATTTTTACCAGGTTTATTAATATAAGACATAATTGCTATATAAAAGTTTTTATAAAAAAATTATTTTTAATATTGTTTTTTCTTTCTTTTTTTAACATTTAATGTGAAAAACAACTCTTGTTTTAATGACTATGATTAATGCTTTGCTTTTATTCTTAAGTTTATTTATACTATTTTAAAACCGGCGCTTTTGGCACTACCAGTTATAATTTTTTCTGCTACTTCTAGGTCTTCGGTGTTTAATCAAGCCAGTTTTTTTTCAGCAACTTTTTTTAACTCGCTTTTAGTAATTTCTTTTTTCGCACCAGTTACACTTTTGATTAAATCAGTTGTTGACAAACCAGTAAGGAAAATTTTAAAAGTTTTATCTTTAAAAACTACTGCTTTTACTCCAATTTTTCCACTTTGTCCTTTGGTTAAGTCATTAAATTCTCGACAAAATTTTGGCATGTCGACACCAAAAGAAGCCAAACTAGCACCAGGTTTAGCCTGTCCTGCTTCAAAACGAGTTTTTCCTGTTCGTAAAATTTCTTTAGCCATATTTTATTATTTTAATTAAAAAATGAGAACATTAATAGATTTGTTATATAATTATTTTTTTAAAACTATCTAACGTTAGTAATGATAGAACTTTTTGTAATTAAGGTTTTTTTAATATTTTTACCCAATTTTCTTCTTAAATTCTCCTCTTTTTCCTTATAAAAAGTAGAATTGATACTAAAAAAACTATTCCGCCAATGGTAATAATAACTACTAACTGCCAAGGAAAGTCATTTCCTTTATTTCCTTTTTCAGTTTTACTTATTCACTCTTTTTTACACTGTTCTAATTCTTCTTTTCAGTGACTTAATTGGTTTTCTTCTTCGGCGGTTCTATTTGGTCTATTTTCTAAACTACTAATTTCTTGTTGCAATCGGTTCTTTTTTTCTTCTTTATTCGGGGGAGTGGGGGAAGTAGGATAATTAGGTGAATTTTGGTTAGAATTATTTGAAGGATTATCTGGGGAAGAAGAACCGCTCTGGTCTCCTTGTGGATTTTGTTGTCGTCACTCAATCTGTCGACGAGAATTTTCGTTTGCTGCTTGTTTCCGTGAGCTTGATTGAGGACTATTATGATTAACACCGCCATTCATTTGATCTAATTTTTCGTTATTTTTTAAATCATCAATATATTCTTTTCTATTGTTTAAAAAAAATTTTATCATTTTTTTATTATTATAAAGTTTATTTTTTCTAAGATGGTCTTTTCAATAAATTCCATCAAATTTCCCATTTTCAAAATAATTTTTATTATAAGAATTCAATTTGGTTAAATAATTTTCAATTTCGCGGATGACTTCTTCCCTAAAACGATTTAATTCTTTTACATACTTATCAACACATAGTAAAATGCCGGTCTTGAACTCCTCTATTTTGATGTAACTATCTCATAAGCAAAACAAAATGTGAATAAAATAGTCTCCTTTTTCTTTACATTTATGTTTGCAACTACCAAATAAATCTAAATATTCTGATCCCAATTCTTCATAATCCCAAATATCATGATATTTAAAAACATTTCTAATTGTTCTTCAAGCTGTCCCTTGATGATCATGAGGAAAACCGCCCAGTCCGCCAGCCGAAGGGCGAAATGGAGGTGATGGAGGTGAAGCAGAAGACGAAGAATGGTTAAGTCAATTATCATATTTGGCTTTTTCCCGCGGGTCGGAAAGTATCTCATAAGCCTCCAAGACTTTTTTAAACTGTTCTTCGGCAACTGTTTCGTTTCCACGATTTTTATCAGGATGCCACTTCATGGCTAATCTTCGATAAGCAGCTTTTATTTCGGCTGGGGTAGCATTTTCTAGTATTTCTAAAATTTCATAGTAATTTGCCATATTCGTATATATATATATATATTGTTTATAGTGAAAAATTTTTATTAATGTTATTTTCCTTTTTCAATCTTTCGCACAATTCTTCTTCGCTAATTGTTAGGTTTTCCTGGTTTTTATCAGTTAATCGGTTATTAACCAATTTTATTTTTTTAGTTTTTAATTCTTCTTTACCAATTATTAAATGATAAGGAACTTTTTTTTGATGGACTTGACTAATACGATGACCGATTGTTTTATGATTTCACACTTCTACTCTTAAATTTAATCTTATTAGTTTTTTTTGCAATTCCTCACTATATTTCATTATTTCTTTTTCTTCGTTTATGGTTAAAATAGTTAACTGCACTGGCGCTAATCAAAAAGGCAATTTTCCTTGCGTTTGTTCACAAAGTAAGGCAATAAAACGCTGATAAGAACCGATAGGAGATTGATGGATAAGCACTGGCGTCTTCAATTCTTGTTGATTATTGATATATTGCAAATCAAATTTCTGCGGAGTAAGAAAGTCTACTTGCATGGTAGCAAGGGTAATAATTTTGCCATCAGCTGCTTCTACTTCGATATCTAGTTTTGGACCATAAAAAGCGGCTTCTCCTGGCAAACGAATATAATTTATTGATAATTCTTGTAAAATTTCTTCTAAAATATTTTCGGCTTCTTCTCAAATTTGTTTATTAGGATGATATTTTTGTCAATTATCATTATGAGTAGAAAAAGACAAACGTTTCGCTTGTAAATCGAAAACTGACAAAATTTGTGAAATGTAATGATAATTATTCTTTAATTCTTCTTTTAGCTTATCAAAACTAACAAAAATATGATGGTCAGATAATTCAAAAGTTCGTGGTCTTTCTAAGCCTTTTAAGCCACCAGAAGCTTCATAACGAAACAAAAATGAATTTTCACATAAACGCAAGGGCAACTCTCGGTAAGAACGAGATTTTTGCTGATAAATTAAGCAATGATGAGGACAAGTCATTGGACGTAAACGTAAGTTTTCATTATTACGACTAAGCACTGGAAACATATATTTTTCATAATGAGCTAAATGACCACTAGTTTGGTATAAACCTTCGCTGCCTAAAACTGGAGTAATCACTTCTTGAAAACCAAAAATTATTTGTTTTTCGCGTAAGAAAGTTTGAATTTGATTACGAATAATAACATAATTGGGCAAAAGCAAAGGCAAACCTTGACCATTCTTTTCCTCTAAAGTATATAATTCTAAATCTTTGGCAATTTGCCGATGGTCTTTTAATTCTTTCATTTATAAAAATAATTTAAAGCAAATATATTATTTAAAACTACGAAAAAGCCTAAATACTTGGTAAAATATAAAATAAACATACGTAGTCGGAGTTTTTTTATTAAATTTTCCTTATTTGGTCAGATACTAATATTTCACTATTTTTAGCACAAAGTTTAATAAGTTTTTCAAAAGACTTTTTATTTAGTTCATAAATAAATTACTACTAAAAAAGCTAGGAAAAAGAAAAGTAGAAAGACTGATACTAACTCCAATTTATTTATCTTTCTTTTTTGGGCGTCAGAAATAATGAAATAAGCAAGTAAAGGAGGAAAAATAAACGAAAAAGCAAATTCCAATTCTAATTTGGGTTTAAACCTAATAAAGTAATAAATAACGAAAGGAATAAAAGCGCCTAAAAAACAAAGTGAGGCGAGAAAACCAAGGATAGCTATTACCATAACACATTACATTACCACGCACCTATCAGTCGGAATATAACTGGACTTTGCTTGTTCAATCCTATTCTCAAAATCTTGGCTGACTCTATTATTAAACTCTCCCAAATACTTAGTATTTATTTCATCTGTTAATTTAATAGTGCTTCCTTTTCCGTTATTAGAATACTCGCAACCACCTAGCATAAAATGACCTGAACCAGGAGTCAACCTACAACTCGTCTTAGCCAAATTAGGATTATTATCCACTTGTTGAGAGTAATAAATACCTAAGACTATTGCGTTAACAAAATGCTCGCAATTATCACCTGTTAAATCATATTTACCTAATTTATATTTATTAACAGAAGCTTTGGCTATATGCTCAATTATTTTATCTTTGTGTTTAAAAGGCACAACGGGGTGAAATCTAATCGGCAAATCAATTCTTCCGCTCAAAAATTCTGCTCAACTATCAGTCTTTGCTCCATTATTTTTCTTTCCGCTGGGACTATGGATATGACAAACCATTCCTTTTCCTAAATAGACACAAACATGAAAGTATTTTAAAAGAGGAATACCAATAAGTCTTCCTTGTTTTTTAACCCACACTATATCCAATGGTTTAAAATCACTAGTAGAAGCACTGTAATCTATTTTCACATACGGTTCACTTACTAAATTATTAAAACTGGCATAGTTATAATTACAACTAGGATGAATTAAAAGAATAGGATTGCTGCTACTAGTTAGCATTCCTCTTAGTCAGTTAGTTTCCCCCTGAGCACTAGATAAATAACTATGCTGTTCACGCTTACTTTCGCCCCATCACTGACATTCAAGGTTAGTAGGAGGAAAAACTTTTACATCTTCGCTTTCTTGGTCATAAACAATCAAATGAACTCAACAACAACCATCATGATGACGATTAACTGCCGTGGCTAAATTTTTATTCCACCAAGTTTCAAAGCGATCTACTTGATATATTTCTCCTGGAATTGAAGTTCTTTGTTTAACCAAAGGTTTTAATTTGTCTAATTCTTGTTTTCTTTGACCATAAGCTTCACGCTTACCAGGACAATAGTTTTGTAGGAAAATATTTTTTTTGAACAATTTCAACAAGTTTTCATATTTATTGATAGTTTAACTCTTTTTTATTAATTTCTAAAACTAATATCTATTCCTTAAATGTTTACTTTAATAAATAAAGATTTAAAAGAAGCAAATTGTATTTAGTTAAAAATTTAAATGACTAGCATAAATAGGAAAAGCAATTGTATCACGAATGTTTTTTATTCCACTAATAAACATCAATAATCGCTCAAAACCTAAACCAAATCCGGCACTAGGAGCATAACCAAATCTTCGTAGGTCTAAATATCACTTTAAATTATTACCAGTTAAGTCTATTTTTTTTATTTTTTTTTGTAAGTTTTCATAATTGTCCTCTCGTGCGCTTCCTCCAATAAGTTCACCAATTTCGGGTAGCAACAAATCCATAGCAGCAACCGTTTTATCATCAGAATTACTTTTCATATAAAAAGCTTTTAATTTAGTTGGATAATCAGTAATAAAAACTGGTTTATTAAAATATCGGCAAAGATATTTTTCTTCTTCGGATTGTAAATCAATTCCCCAACTAGTTTCTTTGAATTTTTTTGCTTGTAATATTTGAATTGCTTCGGTGTAGGTAATTTTGGCAAAAGGTTGCTTAATAATTTCTTGCAATTTTTCTATCTTTAGTTCGCCTTTTTTAACAAAATATTCTAATTCAAGATAATTATTATTAAGAGCGTAATTAATAACAAATTTTACTAGTTTTTCTGCCAAAATAATAATATCATTTAAGTCAGCAAAAGCCATTTCTGGTTCAAGCATTCAAAATTCAGCCAAATGTCGAGTTGTATGAGAATTTTCTGCCCGAAAGCAAGGATTAAAAGTATAAACTTTTCCTAAACCTTGAACTAATGCCTCTGCTTGTAATTGTCCACTTACTGTCAATTGAGCTGGTTTCCCAAAAAAATTTGTTTGGTAATTGTTATCAAAGCGATTAACAACGTTAAACATTTCTCCGCTATCTTCAGTATCATTACTAGTAATAATTGGTGTATGTAAATAATAAAAACCCTCTTGCTGAAAAAATTGATGAATGGCTAAACTTAAAGAATGGCGCAAACGTAACATAGTTAAAAAATAGTTGGTTTTTGCTCGTAAATGAGGGTAATTGCGAATTGTTTCCAACGTTAAAGTTTTTTTTTGTAAAGGATAATCATCGTCAGTACGATTACTAAACTCAATTTTTATTGCTTGTAGTTCAAAAGGTTGAGCTGATTTCGGAGTAAGGACAAGTTGACCAATTATTGACAAACAACCACCGAAATTAATTTTATTTAGAAAATTTACTTGGGGGAAATTTTTTAAGGAAATTACTATTTGCAACCAATTCAAAGTTGAACCATCATTGATAGTAATAAAAGCAATTTCTTTACCTTTTCTAATTGATTTTACCCATCCACCAACTTTAATAGTAGCCAATTTGCTTATTTTTTCTGATTGCTGATAGATTTGACTAATACTAATTAACATATATTTATTTTTTTAAGTTTAACTTACTTTTCCTATATACCAAAAACAAAAATGAAAGAAACTAAAATTAGTAAGAAATTTTAACAAAAAAATTACCGAAATAAGTACTAAAAAAGCTAATAATCACTTATTTTAGTTTATTTTATCATAATGGCGCGCCTAAGAGGAATCGAACCTCTAACCATTTGAACCGCAATCAAATATTCTCTCCATTGAACTATAGGCGCAGTTATTAAATTTAAAGAGTTTATTAAACATAAGTTCTTTTATTAATAGTTTTAGTTTCTTTTAGTCTATTTCAATTTTTAGTTGTATATACCAAAAACAAAAATGAAAGAAACTAAAATTTTTAAAAATAACCGAGCTAATTTTATTTACGAATTAGTTGGGAAAGTAGCAAGTAAAAAACTGAAAGCCGATAAAAATAGCCAACTGTTTTATCAGCTAACAGTAACTCTAGAAAATAAGCCAACAGTGAAATTTATTGCTGTCTTTGCTAGCAATCTAACTAAGCAAAGTATTTGAAAAGAAATAGAGCAAAGTAATTATGCTGGTAAGGAATATCTTTTTTACTGTAAGAATTATAAAGACCTCTATAATTTAGTAGACTGAACAGAACTAACTAACCATGGATAAGCCAATGGAACTATTAAAAAAACCGAAGCCTTACTGTTTAACTTAAATCCCAAAGAAGTACGCAAACTAAAAGCTTACACTATCCAACTACTGAAAAATTTACCAGCTAATGAATTCAGCCAGTTAGCCCACCAAATTAACCAAAGAAGAAAAGTCCAAGAGAATTTTTTAACTTGGTTAGATACTGAGTGTCTGTGTGCTGAGTGTGAAAATTAAAGAAACTATTATGAAAAAACTTAAAAACAAAATCACAAAAAAATTAACTGAATTAAATGATATTTTAGAAGAAATTAGCAATAGCCAAATTGAAATAGAGGATACGGAAATGTGAGATGCTGATTATTATTATGATTTAGCTGAACAATT
>Ga0307512_10000545_pt1 | contig 55508 bp, 46 predicted proteins | sample 14_EM_MG_FD_200267 | JGI IMG/M metagenome (GOLD analysis project Ga0307512, IMG submission 200267) | Populus trichocarpa ectomycorrhiza microbial communities from riparian zone in the Pacific Northwest, United States - 14_EM | ecosystem: Host-associated > Plants > Roots > Unclassified | place...
CGGCACGCCAATTCCTCGGCATCGAGATCTACCGCGATGAAAATGGTACCGGAATCAGTCTCGGTCAGAAAGCCTATATCACCACAATCCTCAAACAATTCGGCATGGAGCATAGTCACGGCATCTCGACACCCATGGATCCCAATATAAAATTGGACTTGGCCGAGGATCGGGGGGAGAAGGAATTGGAAGATATCACAGACTATCAAGCAGTCGTGGGATCACTAATGTACGCAGCACTGGCAACTCGGCCAGATATCTCGTATGCGGTCGCTGCTCTTTCTCGTTACAATTCGCGGCCATTCACCAGCCATATGACCGCTGCGAAGAGAGTCCTTCAGTATCTCAAATCTACAGCCGATTTTCGACTACACTTCAATGGCATCGGCATCGGCATCGACATCGGCAATAGTCTTGTAGGGTACTCGGATTCTGATTGGGCCAATGACAGCGCGGACCGCAAATCCCAGGGAGGCCATGTGTTTCTTGCCAGCAATGGAGCTATCTCGTGGCAGTCTCGAAAGCAAAGTCTCATCGCCATGTCAACTCTCGAGGCCGAGTTCATCGCCTGTTCGGAGGCCTCTAGAGAAGCGAAACGGTTACTTTAACTACAGAAAGACATTCACGGCAAAGATTTACCACCGCTGCCAATCAACTGCGACAATCAGGGTGCTCTCACCCTTATCACCACGGGATTCATCAAAGCTCGAACTAAACACATCGAGGTTTGCTATCACAACAGTCGAGATCTGCATAGACGACGAATAGTCAACTACTCCTACATACACACAGACGAAAATGTGGCAGATATACTCACGAAAGCACTTACAAAAGATAAGCATACGAAGTTCACAAATGCAATGGGTTTATGGTAACAAGGAGGTCGATTTAAGGTTGGATTTAAGGTTGTTTCACTTTTCTTTTGGGCACGTGGATTTCCTTGTCTCTCTATGGATGGCCATCCTCAGGCTACGGTAGTACTCTTTCCCTGCTCACTTGCCACGCAGGGTTTTAAGGAGGCTACTATGGGAATTACAGTTTGTTTGCTTCTTTGTTTGTTTTCTTGCTCCACGGAGCGTAGCAAGAGGGGGGAGTGTTGCATCTATGGTTTATCTCCCTGGCGTATGGCTTCAGTTGTATGATGCATAATCTCTCTAAAATGATGGTCATTCCAGACTCAGCTGGAGATGCCAGCTGAGTGCGCATGCATGCGTACGAGACATACAAGACATACTCCGAACACCGCGTATATAAGTTCATGAACGTACCTGTACTTTAGAATATATAAGCTTCTAGCAATAAGTATTTCAACAGACTGCAGTATGTACGGTGCAAGTGATATTTCATGAATACCGTTTACCCTCTCCCTCCAGAGAACATGTACAAAGCAGCTAAGAAGCTGTGTAAGTCCAAAGTGTCAATCAATATTTAATTCTCCGACCTTTGTCACGAATTGGGTGTCTTCCTGACCGTCTTTCACCAATGGCTCCAAGAATGCCGGAACTTGAGGTGTGAGCTGTTAAGAGTGGTTTTGGTCTTGTCTGTTGAGTCACACGAGGGAGCGATCGTTGCCTCGGTCTTGATGATGTGATGATGCCTCTCTCCGCTTTCAAGAACCCGACAGAAAGCGTTGCTATCAGTTCGTCCTCCCTGGTGCTGGGAGAGATTCCGGAACTCTGAAGATGTTGAGGCGGTGGGTGATATCCATAGCTAACGTACTCCCCGTGGGGGAATGTTTGCCCGAAGAGCGCTTCTTTTCCTCTACTCAACTCTTTAACTAATGAGAGTGTATGATGCAAATTTGCAATTTACTCTAGCTTAAGGATTACTGAGCTACTACCGAAAATTGCTTTAGAGTATCCGAGAGTGATCATACTAAGCACAGCCTCGTCGGTGGTGACGCCAATCTCCAACTTGAATTATTACGGCTATATTGGCGGCCTCACCCCTGGAACCCAGTATCATTCGGAAAACTAGAATACGAATAACTAGTGAAACGAGCAGCTCAGGTACTCGCCCCGGAATTCAAGACAAGACGAGATATCCCGGGCTTATTCCCTTGATCTTCCGGGTACTCGCGTGTGATGATCATGGACGGGCACTACCATCCATGGACAGCGCGGTTTCACGAATGGTACCACCATTCATAGACCCATGAATGGGACAAATGAAAAAAAAAAGTAGTTGAGTAAAGTGATTACAGATGAAGTCAGCAAAACCAATGAAGCCAATAATTTCCACTGTACAAAGCTCTTCATGTCAAAATTATACTGCTACTTGAAACTAGCTTCTACAAAGATGAAAAATTTCATATCCACTATAATCAGAGGGTAGTAAAGGATTAGAATAAATTATATAAAAGCAAAGCGGGGCCAACTGACTTCTAAAAGAGATAGATATATAGAAGCGAAGCGAAACCAACGAACAACTAAAAGCGATATATAGAATCGAAGTGAAGCCAACTGATTTGTAAAGAGATATCCAGTAGTACATAAGTACTTATTTGTTACAAGGTACGGTGGCGGCTTCGCCGTCTTTTGAGTTGGCCTAATAGACCGTCTCCAGCCTGGCCAGGGCAGTAATACCACCTCCAGCCAGCTCCCGGTACTGTACCGAGCACGATACTTCGGATGTCACGCGTCACAAATGCCCTATCCGAAGAGATTTTATTCGAGTTTTCGCCTACTCTCGGGTATTTAATATTGAAAAATCCGTCACAACCAAGATCTCGTCCGACCCATATGCTCGCTACAGTATGTGCATCTCTACCATCTCCGGCCAGCTCCCGGCTGGCTCATATATATGCTTCCAGATGTACTTGACTTCAAACCGCTTGAAAAATTCTAAATTGAATGGAATGGGCCGCATGGCAAATTCATAGTCTGAAAATGTAAGAATTTAAGCTTTCTCGTCCCCAGCCTCCCAAATCCCTATACGCACTTTGTGTTCTCCTAGTTTCCTTTCCGTCACGCTTTCTATCATTCATGAGCTTCCCATCAATTTTAAGTGCGCTTCGGTTAGTCTATCTGTACCGTTACTGCTGTTACAATGGCCTTCCGCTTGGCTACCTCAATCAATTCAAAAATTCAAATCCAATCAAGTCTGCAAGCTTTGGTCCAATCACAAAGTGTTCTATGAAGGACATACGCATCATAAATTTAATCAGGCGGGCGATTCTGGATTTGAATTCAAGCTTAGTTTGACGATAAGCATGTGCCACAATCAGCCACAGCGAGTAGGTACGTACCACATGTCAACCGATGAGAATGCTTCGAGCTGGCAACCATGTGTATAACTATTAGATAAGCAAAGCTATTTTTTTAATTTTTTATTTGCATATTTTTATTGTCCCACTCATGGGTATGAATGGCGGTACCATTCATGGAACCGCCCTGTTCATGGATGGTACTACCCGTCCATGGATGGGCGGCTACCACGAACGGGTCACAATAGATTCATCCTTCTCTCTCCACTTCATCATACTCGGGTCTGGGAGTAAAGGATTGGACGCCCTGTTCTGGTAATAATTTTTGCTTTGAGAGCGGGGTGCTAGCCAGGAGGAAGCTGAGGTGGAAGTCAATGCACTCTCAGCTTTACCGCTCTTGATATTATTCAGACCACATTTTACCTAAAACTGGGTCCGCCCCCCGTGCTTTCCTCGCTGGTATCCTGGAGTAAATTTCAGAGCACTCCCGGAGCCTACCCTCCTTGACCTATTAGGACCAAAAATTTGTAGAAATAGATGTGTCATTTCATATTGAGTTCTCATCACTGGTTGCGATCAGCCATCACAGTCTCTCTAATCCTCATCCTTATACTGAAATAAGCTACATAGTTCTCCAAATTCCCCTCGTCTTTTCTATCCTCTCCTTCGTTCCATCTTCGTCATCCCCATTCTCCCCTCTCAATATAATAGCCACTCTACTCAAGTGCTGGGTATGAGTACTATGAAAGATCCATCCCCATATAGAGGCAAGAGATAGAGTAACAAAACCCGGAATAATGGAAATCCAAATTTCTGGAAAATGTGAGTGAAATATAGCTTATAAAATGCATAGTGGGTAAAGATAAGATGTAGACAAAGCAGCTGAGGAGCATGGCTGACATTGTGGTGGAACAGGTAAAGAGCAAGTAGGACCGCAAGTCCACATACGGGGTAGGACAATGAAAAACTAGTAAAGTCGTAGAGAAAACTAAAGGGACACAATATGCAAGGAAATAGAAAGGGTAAATAGGCGTTCAAAGACCAAACAAAAACAAAAGTAAGGCGAGACAGAAGGAAGGGTCGAGAGAATAAATAGTAGGAATGAGTAGGAATGAAAAGGCAGCCACTATAGATGTCCGTTGCCGAATAGACAAAGTCAGTCGAAGGAAGGCAGTAAGGCATCCTCCATATTACCGCTCATTGCTACCCACCGAAGACTGTGCGTCATATCACGATTGCTAACAATTCCTGCCCGAAACTGGCTCTCCTCTGGAGTGACCTCCACCGCTCGGTCCGCTTTCTCGACAGCCCTTTCTAGGTCATCAGGATTACCAGTGTGCTCATACCGCATCATGTACTTGACAGCAAGGTTTGATAATATGGGCCCCATTGGCAGCTCAGGGTCGGTAGCAGCGATATTTGCTGTTTGCTCGGCTCTTTGGACGCAATCGTTCAAATCCTTCATCGCACCAGTTCGCTCGAACCGTTCTCCAAACCAGTCCGCCAATTTGTCTAACAATCTCGCCTTGAATGAGTCCTCACACATGACTGCTTCTGCGATTTCTCCTGTGCGTATAGCCTCGTTCAAGTCATCCATACTCCCCGATAGCTCGTATTTATCCCCGAACATGCAGCTCAGTATAATTAACCTAGGCGCGCGACACGATTGGTGTTTCGGAGTGGCCTCAACAGCTTGTTCAGCCCAGATGATAGCCTGTTCTAAGTCTTCGATAACACCTAACTGCTCGAATCGTTGCTTTAACCTACTGCCTAATTCTCCGAGTCTGCTTGGCAGCTCTTGATCGTATGTAGCTGTGGCAGTCACCGCTTTCTCGGTATTTTGGATCGCTTCTTCGAGGTCTTCTAGGTTCACCGTCTGTTCAAATCGACTCCAAAACTTATCACCCAGGTTACTCAGTCTCAACGCCATGTCCGGGTGACCATCAGGTAGGACCACTACTGCTTGTTCAGCCCAAATAACGGCAGAATTGATATCGTTTATTTCCCTAGTCTGTTCAAATCGCTTCATAAGCTTGTCGGCCAGGTCGTCCAGAATATGTGCGTGGTCCGGATTTCCGTCACTCGCAGCCTCCGCCGCGTCCTCTACCTTTCGAATTGCCTCATCCATGTCTTCGGCGTTACCTGTCTGTTCAAACCGACTCCAGATCATATCTCCTAGGAGTTTTATCAGTAAGGGGCGAGTTGGATGGTCTTGGGGAGTTGCCATCACAGCTTGCTCTCCCCACATTATCGCTTCCTCCAAGTCTTCTAGAACCCTCGTGAAGTCCTCGAAACGATGCTTGATCATGCGGCTTAATTTGTTCAATTTTATGGGACGATCTGAGCAATCATCAGGGCTAGCCTGTATCTCTTCCTGGACGTGCAGAATTGCCTCCTCCAGTTCTTCTAAAGTTTCACAGGTGTTGAAGGTGTCATCCCTATATATGTCACCCACGTTAGAAAGCCCTTCAGCTTTCTTCCATCTTCCCAGTCGTTGGTAGGTTGTTGCCAGGTCGTTCATGATCTTTGCTGTGTCGGAATGTTCCGTGCCGAGTGTCTCTTGTCTCTTCTCCAAGACATAGCTCACATGAGCCTGTAGCATTTCCACCTCGTCCAACCGTCCTAGGGCGTGATATGACATTGCGAGGTTGTCAGTGCTCGCCAGTGTCTCCTCGTTCTCTTCGCCAAGTATCTTCCTCCTCATCTCAACAACTTCTAAGAATAACTCCTGCGCTTTCTTCCACTGCCGGCGATGCACAAGCGTTGAGGCTAGATCCCTTTTGCTGGAGATGGTGGATGGATTTTCTGGTCCTAATGCACGCTCTCTTTCCCGTATGATCCGAATCTCTAGTAATTCCGCCTCCTCCCAACGTTGTTGACACTTGTATAAACGTACTAGCCATTCCATGATTTCCAGCATGTCTTCATCTGCATCTCCATGCCGTGTTCTAACCTCCAAAATCTGAAGGTATATCTGCTCTGCGTCTTGATAACGTTTCCGGGAAAGGTATATGTGGGCCAGCCTTTCCATACCTCCTAGTGTATCGGGATTCTCTCTTCCATGAAGGTCAATTTTCGTATCCACAATTCGAACCTGGAGCTTCTCCGCCTCTTCGACTCGTTGCCCTTGCACCATGTATATTACGACTAGCGATTCCATACTCTGTAGTGTGTCTGGATGCTGCTCTCCAAGGGTAGCGATTCGGGTTTCTATGATCTGAGACTGCAGTATCCCGGCCTCTTCGAGCCGCTGTTGTTGCGTATATATTTGAACTAGCATATCCATACTTCTTAGTGTGTCGGGGTGATCCACTCCGAGGAAGTTGGTTTTCATCTCCACGACTTGGACTTGAAGGTTTTCAGCCTCTTGGAACCGTTGTAGGTGACTCAGGTATAAGTGCACCAGTGTATCCATGCTATCCAGCGTGTCTGGGTGTAACGCTCCAAGAGCATTGATTCTTGCGCCCATAAGTTGGGTCTGTAGCAAGGCAGCCTCTTCGTGCCGCTCCTGGTGCACATATATTTCGGCTAGCATAGCCATGCTGCTCAACGTGTCGGGGTGCTCCACTCCAAGATGGCTGACTCTCATATCCATGATCTGGACTTGCATTTTCTCTGCCTCTTCGAACCGCTGCTGGTGTATAATGTAAAATGGAACTAGCACTTCCATACTTCTAATCGTGTCTGGATGCGCCGCTCCGAGGTTGCTCATTCGCGTTTCCACTATCTGAACACGCAACTTTTCTGCATCTTCCAACCGTTTCTGATGCACATAGAAATCTGAGAGCAATATCGTGCTCATCACTGTATCTGGATGATCTGGCCCGAGGACTCTCAATTTTGTCTCCATACTCCGAACTTGCAACTTCTCTTCGTCCTGCAAATTTTCCTGGTTGATGGGAGCGTCGTCTATAACTGGACTAAATGGCCTTTCCACCTCAAGGGCACCAGGCGTTTCAGTGGGATTCCACTCGAATTTTATTTCCATGGTCTGGAGGTTGTTTCCTTGCCATCCAAACTCTTCCCGGCAGCGTTGATTAAGTTCGGCTATTATTTCTTCCTTGGACTGTGCTTTATCCCACTCCATAAACTTGATGTTGCTTGCATTTGTCCCGAAGTTTGAGAATATCCGGCCTACCTCGGATCCAAGGACAGAAATGCTGGGGAAGCCCTTGTAATCGACGGTGGTCTTGGGCTTCCGTGTGCGCTTTGCAGTTCCCAGAATATCGTTTCTTCCTTTGGAATTACCTCCCACATCATCAAAATAGCCTGCTTCTACCATTAGGTCTCTGTAGAGGGGATTCCTGTCGGCCCTGACCATTTCGATGACGTCTTCGAGCTCCTTGGGTTGCCTATTGCTTTGTCCTAACCAGTAGACTGATTTTTCCTTATCAACCGGAATGCCAAATCCAACATCGTAGCAAAAGGCTAACTGGAAAGCTGTGTCTTGTCGGACGGTGCCATTGGTATGAGTATCTAAGGCTTTGTTCTCAAAGCATTTGAATACGTATTCCCAGGTTTGCGAGTCAGACGCCTTAAACTGGCGGAACGTATTGGCTATCTGATTGACAATTTAATGTTAATTTGGGACCAATGGTGCATAAATGGTCTCGAACCGACATACTTGAAAGGTAGGCCAAGAAGTTGACACCGCGGATTTTCCAAACTCTTCAATAAGCGTCAAAGTTTCTCTAAGCTCTGTTAGGTTGATATCGGTGAAGCGGGTGAGTTAGGGGACTTTACTGGTGGTGCCCAAATGGCAATGACAATCCGTCCATGTCCAGGCTTCTGCTATTCGCGTCGTTTTTCAGACTCGACTCAAAAAATGAATTAAGTCCGTTTTTCTGAGCTGAACTGATGTTTGTTGCTTTCATAATCTCGGTATGGGCGAATTCTGAGAGCCTACCCTCGGATTTCAATCGCCATAGCAAGCCAAGGTCGGGACCACCTCCTCTTTCCAGAGAAGATTCAAGGCTACCAGGGGTTTTGGGGAGCGTTTCGTGAAATAGAAGCCAAAGGCACAGCATTCCAAACGAGAATATATCGGCCAATTTTGCTTGCTCGAATGTGACCACATTGTTGGCTTCCACCTCTCGCGCTGTCCATGGGTACGACCCCGGCAACAAAACTTTCTCCCCTTCAGCATAATCTACACATAATGTAGAAAACCCATAATCTGCAACCTTAGTAGTGAACATCCCGCCAGTATCTTCGAATATCAAGACATTGCCCGGTTTGATATCCCCATGAATTACATCTGCAAAATCGGTTAGGACCTGTGAAACGGAAGCCAAGGGGTACATACGGCAAGAGTGCATGAGCAAGATGGCACTTCCGATTTCTCGACACAACTTCACTCTGTCGCTAAATCTCATCTGTCTTCCGGCTTCCGAGCATACAAAGGTTTTAAGATCTCCGTGCTGTGTTTTTTTAAGTACTAGAACAGGCCATGGTTCGTCATCAGTGGTGTCCCAACAAACGCCCTCAAGCTTGACGATGTTTGGGTGTTGTCGTATCACTGGGTGTCCCAACACCAAAACCTCAGATACCAGTGCCCGATATTCTTCGTTCTTGTCGGCTGGTCGGAGACTCTCGCGATGTACCCGTTTAAACGCAAAGCTGAGTGAGCTTTGATTGGAGTCGGATAACTTTGCAGATCCACCTTGGGATATTTTGGCCGTTCCTCCACTTCCTATATCAAGGTCCGGTTCCCAGGTGATTGGAAGTATGTCCACTCTCCATCGTTGTACGACGGCAAGGAAGTCAAGGAGGTCATACTCCTGTGCAGGTGAGACTGGAGAGGCGCTGGTTCCGAAACAATGGCTATGGAAATGTGTCTGTGATTCAGAGGCTTGACTTTCGGACGCAGAACAGGCGCTGGCGTCTGCCTCCGCTTGCGTGTGGGTCGTGCTGGTCCTGGCCATTGATGACGAGGTTTGGGGCTGGTCCTGATCGCTTTGTCCGCCAACGGGGGTCTCCTTTTGTGGGGATTCAACACAATGTCTCTGTAGTCCAGTTACTCCCTCAGTGGGAAATGTTTTAAACTCCGCCTGCTCATCCGACGAACGCATCTCTTCGTTGGGAGCTTCGCCGTCGCTCCGTCCACCGCGTGCATTTGCAACCGCTACTACCAGTTCATTTGGCGATAATGGAATACCCGGAAAAAGTTGGCCTCCGTTGCTTACTTGGGGGTTGCTCGGGCGATTTTCTGACAACTGGTCAGAACAGGTTGAGGTAGGGGGAGTTTGTGTTTCGGACATTATTTCGGTTCTCGTAAGGTTTCCAGGTCTGTTTGGGTACGATCTTCGCCAAGCACGTGAAATAAAGGAAACAAATCGATATGAGAGGGATGTCGCGATCTTCGATGAAATTCAAGGTAAAGTGAGGCTTGTATCCACGAGGATATGAAGTAGTCAACCTCCAAAGGAACTTTTTTAGTGCCGTCGTAGAATGATATTTTGATGAACAAACCTGTAACAGGAACTAGGGGCAGTAATCTTGAGATGGTCTTTACAAGACTGAGTTGAAGGCTGCACATACTCCCTCTACCCACTCTCTATGTCACTTCCGAAACGAGGCTCGGAGTTGGGCAGAAAATACAGCACCGAGCATATTCTTGAACAACTCCACCACCCTATACAATCTCATATGTTTGATTCGCTGTACGTATGCTAATTTTTGCTGGCTCCTGCCGGCGCCAACAAATAAAACAATCATAAAGGTGCCAGCGCAGCAAAATATCAAGGAGGCTGTGCCAGGTAGTGTGCTTGCTGCATGCCGCAATGTGCTTTTGCAGCATTCCGTAGCAGTGTGCTTCAGGATCCATGCTTCATATCGTTTCATGATTAGTTATTCATCGTGTTTGAATGCTGAAATTCTTTTTGGAGGTGGGAGTCTCCAACAAATAAAATTGCCAGTGCTATTATGAAGGCGAGCTGTGCTAATGGAGGCGTGCATTTCAAGTTTAGATTTGTTGCGACAGCCTATAGCTATCGAAACTGCTGCATAACTGCTGCACCACATCATGATTGACAGTCTCCGTGTAGAAATGCTAAGGTTTTTTAATGGTGGTAAGCCAATATCAAGAAGTCACACCACATGGGCGGAGATACTGCGACTACGTATACGCACATGGTCGTACATGACTATATATGTAGAATAGACGAATATAGTGACAGACTACCCGATTGCGAAAGCCCCCCAGTTGCGAATGCTATATAAACCACGGTTGTAACACAACCCTTGTCGAGGTTTAACCAAGCAAAACTACTAGATTCGCAACTGGGGGTGTTCTGTCACTGTACCAGTACTCACCTCCCTGCAGGCTTGGAGTGGTCGATCGATCCCACACCTCGAACATGCCCGCTGCAGTTGTTGAACGACTCGACATTCTTGTGATTTTCCGATTTGACAAAACAGCCCACGCACTTGGTTACGAGGTGGAGTATGAGGAAAACTGAAGGATTAGGACGTAGTTCTAAAATGCTTCTACACAAAACCTAAACGCAAATACCCCGCCTTTGGGAATTGTCATTTAAGAGGGTTTCCAGGGATGCTGAACCGTTAGGACGAAAAAACAAAGAATTCCCATCGTACTAGAACTTCTTCACTTAAATTATACTTCTACAGCGCATGCGCAACTTGAAGGCGGGGATGCCAGTGCGTCACGTGCACCGGCATGTCTTCTCGTATATCTTCGCCTCAAAATTATACCAGTGGGTAGAATCGTCAGAGCAGTTAGAGATATCGTAACGACCACGTAAAGCCAGAACCCCGGTACAATCCTGAAATGTCCGTCATCCCTACCGCCTGTGCCGTCTGTCTTGAATTGTATCAAATTGGAGCTGAAGATGGTCTGCGAAGAAATTAACCACCGTCATCAATTGATTCTTTGTGGACACGGCATTCTTTACCGCGATCAATGTTGCTGGCAGGTAGATTGTTGCAATTACGCTTAATATCTTGAGGGTCATTGAATCCATTTGGCCCTGTTCAGCAATATTACTCATCAAGCCCAGACTAGCTTGCATTGTTTGTCCATTCTCTAGAATGATTTTGTCGTTACGAAACTCCAGAATATTAGATAGCTACTCTTTCAAGCATTAGCAACCGAGTCAATAAGTATAAGGCAAGAAGGAGGGGCTTCTGACTAGATGTGTCGTCTCTCGCAAGTATTCCACGATAGAGCTTACGTTGCGTCGGTGGCGTTTGATCTGAGCCGTGTATGTTTCGATACCGGCAAACAAGTCGTCTCCAGAAGAAGGGGTTTGGAGCATATCCTGCTTTTTAAAATAAGATTCGATACCACTGGCGACATCCAGACAGGAGTCAAGAATAGCTATTGTCCTCAAGAGTGTCCGCCGAAGTCGTTGCACCTTTTGGCAGTCTGCGAATGTGATCGAGTAATCATTTCGTTTTGCCGGTCCAACACTTGAATGGCAAGCTTTATCGTCCTGTAGCTCGTTGGTATGTACTCGGGGTTTTGATGCATTCTATGGGACCAGTACTCACCAGGGTATTGGCCTCAGCCCAAAGGTATTCAATATATTCACCCCAATTGCTAGCCATCAACGAGAGAAAGTGGATGTGAAGTAGCATGTAGTTTGCATTCGAACCGTTCAAGTTCGGCGATTTGTTACTTAACCTACCTAGCAGACCTTCATTAATCCCTTCGGATGGCTGTAGGAGGATCCAAGTTGATTTTCGACTCTGCAGCTCTATCTGCTGATATATTCCTGTCTGTCGCAAAGACCATGGTCTTGTAGTCCCATCCCGATTGTGCAACTCCATGTACCGGATGTTGTAGCAGAACTCTAAGTCATAAGTATAAGTTATTAGTGAACGTAGTCGTGTATAGGTAAATACTATGCGTGGAATAACCTATTCTGTCCGATGTGAGCGTATGATAGCTATCCCAGGTTCGATGATCCTCGTCTCTTTTAAACCCGAATGCGGTGACGACATCGAAAAATTGTGTGAACACATTATGACCGTCAAGAATTGTCTGAAGCCCTTCCTGGGTGATTAGTAGTCGACTGAATGAATTCTTTTGCCGTATGATACTAAAAGATTCTAATTAGACAGTCCTGGGGCCACGCATAACAAGGAACTTACTAGAACGCTTCGATGGCCTTTGTCTTATTGTCCTTGTCACTGGGTTAGGTTCCACAGATACTCGTCAAGGCTCGAAGGTAACAAATCCCGCAAGAACGAATTCGCTGATTTTCAAGCAGACTGTATCCACGAGTTCTACTTACTTGCACCAAATGATTGATGGATTCCTCATCGTGTGCAAAACACCTTTCCAACTGTTTGATATCTTCCAATACTCGTAGAGACTCTATGCTATTGATAGCTTTAGCGAACAGTCTCGGGGATTCTTTGATGAACCGCCGGCGGTAGAGGTCTCTGCGTGTTCGGTTATTTTAATGGCTAGAAGGGGGATGATGTGGGGAAGTAAGATACAATTCTCTTCCAGCATTCCGTAATTCAACAACTTCAATCGGCATATTTAGAATATTGATGGCACAGTGTGGCCAGATTTGGAAAGCTGTATGCGATGCGGGATTGTATAAATAGTTTCTGTCAAATTTATAACTGCAGATAGCTATGTACTCGTACTTCTCGCGAAGGAATAAGTACCAAAAGCTTGTCAGCTTCGGAATTACCAGTTTGAGTAGTCTCAGCCACGGGGCAATAGAATGACTGAAGGGGCACACGGACGGCTAATCAATAACCAGTTGCAGTGCCCATTTTTAGTTCTAGCTAGCCGAACTTCCTTTCCGATAACATATATTTTGTTTTGTCTCATTCGCAAGCTCATTGTTGCCGAGAGGCTGGGTACGAGACAATATTTTGTTTGGCATGGTGCTCATCTTCATGCATGCCATAGCCCCCAAATCTTTCTTCATGCATGCGCATGAGCTGGCTCGATAGTACACGTCAACCACCCACCAGTTCCTTGCGCTTTGTCGTACCTTTGAACATGGCTGGATGCGACTAGAGCTGCCACCTTTTTTTGTCTGTCAGATCGAGATTTGATGCATTAATCTTCGCCATCGCTATCACCATCTATATATTCATCATAAATACCAGGCGGCGGGTATCATTTTGATCGCAAATGGTATGCCTCCTACCGTCAAGCAAAAGATACCAAATAGGTACGTCAACAAGCAGGTCCTAAACAGGTTGCTCGTCGAATTCTTTGGGGATAATAATTTTGAGGTTGAGCTGGTAAGTTCATCGCAACTTCGAGCCTACGTTTATTAATTTACTTTGTTTTCTTGCCAATTGCAATATTAACCCTATATTCGGAAAACAGGAAGACGACGAATTTATTATTATCACCCTACTAGATGAAAACGCGAAGTTATCCGATGTAATTCTTCAACATTCATCACTCCTATCCTAGCTAGGGCCGTACTGATGAGTAAGTTATAGAAGCAACTAGAGTTGATTAGAGAGTCTTGTTTCTAGGCACCTCTGTCTCTAGGCACCTCTGTCTCTAGGCACCTCTGTCTCTAGGCACCTCTGTCTCTAGGCACCTCTATAGGAGTTCTCTCAACTGTCATTCGTATGTGCACTCTCCTTTGTCAGGCATGCACTATATTTTTGGTCTTGATTTCCGACTGCTGTCGTAGTTGAAAGGCATGGCTTGGTTCTATAATTTCTATTAAATGTTTGGGCAGTCGGCCAAGTGCTAATAAGCCCTCAGAGGCGACAGTATGGCGGAACTCCGGAAACAGGTTCAGTCGTTACGTTGCGAGGTCGCCGGTGGGGATCAGAAGTTTGTCCCTCATCAGTCTCTTTATCGGATCATGACTAGAGATGTGGTGTTGGATGCTGTCAATAAAATCAAGGATGTCCCGTGGTATTCTAAAGAAGAGACTGTGTATTGGATCATGGCTGGTGGGCGGAGGATATTTGCGATCCTTATCCTACTCAAGAACGAAGAGAGCTCTATCTCTCATTTCATAAAGCACGACCGTTTCCAAAATTCGCCATTGGACGAAAGGTTACCCTTCTCGAAGGAGACACTCAGTTCTATGATTCCCAATATCGCAGACGACTTCTACGAGAGGCAATGGGAATTTGTAGCGCCAATATTGCATAGAAACGTGGTCCATCGGTTATTGCCAGATAAGGTCAGACTGCCATTCATACATAACCAGATGATCGGCGAAGGTGGTTTTGGGTTCGTCTATGAGATCCAATTGCATCCAGATCATCAGACAACTCCTCTCATCCCCCAAGAAGGCGTAAGTTTATGATATCCTCACAGTGCTACGTTATCAACCCTGACATCCATCACAGGATCAAAAAGTCGTGCGGAAGGAATTCAAAGCCACAGTCAACAAAGACACTGATTACGACAATGAGTTGCGCAACCTCAACATCCTGAACCAGCTCAGACATCCCAATATCATCGAGCTACTGGCCTCCTATACTCACAAAGGTGAACATAATTTTATCTTCCCATTCGCTCGTGATGGTGACCTTGCGGCGCTCCTTGCCCGAAAAGAACGCCCAGTTCATTTCCAATCAGATGAATCCTTTTTTGTTGCTCTATGCGGATTATCCTCAGCAATAGAGAAGGTGCATTATTTTACATCCGAAAGCCTCAGTATCGAACTGATAGGTTGCCATCATGATCTAAAGCCACAAAACATACTCGTCCAGCAGGATACATTCATACTCGCAGATTTTGGTCTTTCAAAGCTTAAAAATTCTACGGAGTCATCAAAAACGACGTTCCAGATCGGGGCAGCGAATTATCTTGCTCCGGAATGCGAGGATTGCGAAAACGGTTTTACGAAGCACACGATTAGTCGGCCTAGCGACATCTGGTCCTTCGGCTGTATCATTGCCGAGATACTGACGTATATGAGTAGGGGCGCCGATGGTGTTGCAGAGTTCAAGAGGAAGCGTGCTGTCAAAGTAGCGAATTTCAAGATACCTATCTTCCATGCTGGCAGTCGTGCACCTAATCTCGGAGTTACAACTTGGCTATCGGAATTAGAAGACCAGAGCGATGAATCCAGCCGGATGCTTGTCCAACTGGTAAGGTCCATGTTAAGCATGAACCCAGAGGACCGACCGAATGCTAGAGATGTCACTTCCAGACTTTGCTTCATCGCAGTGGACGTACATGTTCGCCTGGTAGATGATTTGTACCGGAGCCTCTCAAAAACAATGGATTCATTCGAAGCTTACGTGGAATGGGAGAGGTTCAAAAGTTGGAGATGGACCTTCGCATCGGTAGAGAGTGAAGGTGATAGTTGGAATCGCACCATTGACAACCAAGTTGATCTCATGTCAATCCTTAACCGTTTGATCAACATTCGAGAGGAATTGAAGTTAATTCTATCTCGCTGTCAGGATTCACTGTCACCGCTTTTTGTCAATCTCTGTCTTCTCAACGACCGTCTCCTGAGCTCTTTTTCAGCGGAACTTCAGGCACGAACGAAATCGCACTTTGAGCTTGTCATGGTCAATACCGAAGACTCCAGCCTACTCGAGAAGACTCAAAAGGCGTTTGAAGGGACACCTCGGTACGAGAGAGTCAGTAAGTTAGCCAGCATCAAGCGCATGTCTATCTTAGCGGCGGAGCGGCTCAATGGAAGTCGCTCCAGCCTACGGCTGGATTCTAATTGCATACATTCCATGGAGAATTTCGAAGACCATACACTTGCGGTAGTCGCAGCGGTACACGATACTTCGGAAAGACGAGTTTTGGTCGAATGGATACGATATGATGGTCAGTGGGAGAGCCACTCCTGCCAACAATTGTTTGAGCGAGTAGAGGCTATTGCAGATCTTCTCAATAGATCCGCAAAGCCTGACGAGTTTCGGGTGCTCCACTGTTCCGCATTCTTTCATGACCCGTCCCAGCCAGCGTTTGGCCTGGTCTATGACTTTCCCTGCGCTTCTCTACATAAACAAAACAACTTGGTTCCACGTACCCTCTCTGATATCCTGAAGTCTACTGCAACGATTCGAGAAAGACCTTCCCTCGGAGACCGATTCAGACTCGCGCATATTCTAGCAGTTTCTATATTCGAATTTCATAAGGTCGGGTGGCTGCATAAGAGCATCTCCGCATACAACGTCGTTTTCTTCACGTCTAAGGGCTCAAAGGCGGTCGAGTGGCTGAAGACACCGTACATAACAGGGTTTAACCACAGCCGGCAAGACGATCCCACGGCCTTCACTGTAGGACCGGGCACAAGCTCGAAGACTGGAAAATACCATCACCCTCTGTACTCCATGAATGGGCCACGATACCAACCCGAGTTTGATTATTACAGCCTCGGCATAGTCCTTCTGGAGATTGGCTTGTGGAAAACGATTGATGGCATGACAAAGGCTGCTTCGCCGAGCCAGAGGCGGGATGAATTGTGCAACAAGCGGGTGCCACTTCTCGGGCATTACATGGGAACAGAGTATCAGGATGCAGTCCTTGCTTGCTTGACTGGGGTGGGAAATAACAGCCTTCTCGCGAGTGCAGCACGTACGACCGAAGAGATTACCCCATTAAATCTCGGCTTTGAAAGACGGGTCATTGAGCCACTCAGCAGATGTTATGCCTCCGATTCTGTACCTCGTACGCCATTTCCTGAGGAAATGCCCAAGAATATAGATCAATCGGCAGCAGGCTTCGGAGGAGAAAGGGGTGCAGAAGGGGGAGTTTTGGGCGGAAGCCGGGGTTGGTGGTGGTGGAGATGAGTTTGTTTGGGTCTGTGAAACTAGTTTGGATAGTCATTTCGGGGTTGCTTACTGGGGAAATATGATAAATTTTGGCTGAGATGAATGTCAGTGCATGATTGATGTGCCATGTTTTGATTTTTGATGTATGATAGTTATGATCTTTTCAGAAGTACCTTTGTGGTTCAGAACTAGTAATGCTACGTGTGAATACTGCCACAGTGACAAATTGCAAAGATCCTTCTCTAGCCTTCATCGCCGTCACTGTTTCCATACTTCTCCCCACCCTCCACGCCCCTTTCGATCTCTCTCTTCCTCTCTAACCAGTTGAAAACTATATCTAACTCTTCCCTACCCTCTCTTCAGCGCAAACCCTCTCAAATCCTAAATTAACTCGCCAACTTTGTCCTCCAAACCCAGCTATCCAATGTTAAGGTAGTATCATAGAACGGCCCTTAGCAACTTTTAGACGACCTAACGAATTTCTCTGTTTCTTTCGATTTGAGAATGTTCGGGGCGTCAATGGTGTTAGTCGAGACATTAGACTGACTAAAATGAAACGTATACTGCCGTCCAACCAGACGGCGCGTGCCAGCACCAAGGCAGCGGCTCCTGATCGCCTTTATACAGATTTATTGCTTCTTGCCAGATCTGTGCAAGTCGGGATGACGATGGAAGGTGGTGTGGAAGCGTTCGCTACGAGCTCGATAGTTAGAGCTATGGGAGGGCGAAGTGAAGATGGATAAACTAAAGAAGGAAAAGAAGTTATCCATGGAGATGGTCGAAGGTTGCGGAATCATAAGCTATTGTGAGATGTGTATCTTGAAGAGTGATGCGAAAGGTGACGTTAACTATTCATTATTTGCTGAGCTGCATTGCACTTGATAAACAGGTTCCCTTGCCGCCCGCGCAGCGCATGTATGGGTGCAGGTTCGCTCATGATCTCGCTATTACCACTAAAGCCCTAGTCGCTTACCGAACCAGGTGGCGATGTACTTAAGAAGGAGCCGCATCACTTAAGGGTTTGGCACAAGTATACCCAGAGTAGAGTACGTTTCCTCGCCATCAAGGTGAATCGGAGGGACCATTGCGGCCGAATTCAAAGCCCTTTCACGTACTTCCTGGACTTTAATTTGCAAAAGATAGTCAGATCATTAATTCCAAACCCCCACCAGTTTTCGCAAATTATATACGTAAATTACATTACAACCAATTACATCGCCAATTCGCAAGTACTATTCCGTACTGTACCAAAAGCGATTCGTGGTAAATCTACAATATTGTGGATGTGTGAAGATGAGGATGACTATGTCGAACTACTAAGAAACTTTGAAGGTCTTGCCGGTGTAGTTACCGCACTGAACTAAATTTCAGACCTCTTCACATAAGGGAATAATTGGCCTGCATTGGTCGCCATTAGTCGGTACTGGAACAAATGCAGCATTGGAAAACTCACAGAATAATTGTGTAGATAGCCTGATCAAGGTCGTACTTGCCACGGAGGTCCCATAAACCACAATCGTCTGAGCCGAATTTGTTAGGTGGGAAGAAGCCAGACACTGCGATAAATTTTCCATCTTCGCCCTTGCCCTTGAAAATCTCCTTAATAATTTTAGGGTCTTGTAGCTTATTGCGATATCGAGGGCCGAGCTCAGACCGACCAAATTTCGAGATTTCTAGACAGTACATAATCATTGCTGCGAATCCGGCAGCGAGTGCAGTTGCTACTGAGCTGCCGGAGCTGGATGGTGGCTGCTGCTTCCGTTCGGATTTCTCGTGTGGGAACGGTAACCGCATTCCGCGGGCGCTGCCTGGGAAGAAAAATTCCGCGTCTTTTACTGCGCGTTCGTCCGCGTAACCGCTATCTTTAGCGGCACCGATGCAGATAACTCCTCCATCTTTGCATTTGGCCGGGTATGGCAGGCGTGTGCTGCTACCACTACTATTCAAACCCTGGTCGCTGGCCGCACCGAACATCAAAATCCCCGCCTTGTGTGCGGCCTTGATGGCGTTATCAAGTAGCTGAAGGCTGGGATCAAGCTCTTTAGGGCCTTCTGTATTGTCGGGGATTGTCCAGCTCATCGAGATAATATGGACTTCCTTCTGGATTGCCCAGTGTATCGCCTGCAACATTAGTTTCTCATATTCCCAACTTGACAGTGATTGATGTCACCTTGGCAGCAGAGTCAGCTGTGAACTGAAGATCTCCAGTGTTGGAATGTCCCTGGTGTAATCTGGCAATATAGAGCTGGGCCTTGGGGCAGACATAATGTACAAGGTTGGTCATTAGTGTGCCGTGTCCTGTGGACGAGAAGAAAAATGGGTTTGTGCGAGTGAATGATGGCTGTCGTTCTGTGTAGAACGACTCACCCTGCGCAATGAACTGATTTAATCCGGATCCAGGCTGCATCAAGTCGATTCCGTCGTCAATGATAGCTACCCGCACGTTGGGCGCTGGGTCATGTATATGTGCCGGAATATTAGTGAAGAATGACAGGAACTTGTTCATACTCTCGAACCAGTTATTTCTGGACCGGTTAGAGCAGTCGAGGGAAGGAATAATGGGTGACGTACGACTTCATTGGGTAGCCTCCAGTAGTCCAGGCGTTGTGTGTTTGGACAGTCGTCGTCTCGATCTTCACATTAGTCTTGACTTTAGGGCAGCTGGTAGCCATACGAGTCTCGAAGTCGGCCTTGTATGATTCTGTTTTCGTCTCTGATTCCACTCGTCGACTGATGAGGACACACACTACCTTGAGCTGATATCGTATGTGTTAGTACAGTATGAAGTCCCAGGGGGACTGAAAGATTCTTACATGCTTCAGTTCTTTAAGCCCATCGCAGCTGGACCAATCTCGTAGTACCGAATGGTTGCCGCTCGACCACAGACGCACCTGCTGTGCATGTGCTGCTGCTTTCTGGAGCACGACACTTGAAATATCGACCTTCTTCCATTCCCAGTCCTCAATTTCGAAGCGATGGAGCCCCTCGATAATTTCGTCAGTATGTGGACATACTTCGTCGTCGTCTACCATCAATCTAATAATCTTCTTGACTCCCTTTTCGTGTAACAGATCGAAGATGCGCTTAAAATCTTGTCTTCCGGCTCCAGCGCCGGTATCCGTTCTATTATCACTCACATCACCCGAAGTTGCGGAGTTGGCTTTGGTGGAGAATGGATGTCGCGGGATATGAACGTACTGGAGAATGTTCTCGAATTCCAGGCTTTGGAGAAGCGCCATCAGTGCCTCCTCCGAAACGCTGGAATTTTCAGCTTCACCGAGATCAAGCTGAGTTTGGCGTTCTGTAAACACATTAGCGGATTCGTATGCTAGTAGCTCGACGTACTGTTGCTCACTCACCTGGACCCGGAACTGCGCCATACCCGCCGCGCAGTAGACGAATGATTTGATCACGATCCAAGAGATGCATAATCTCGTCCTTCAAAAAGTTTGCGATGTTATCGGATTGAGGAGTGTCTCCACCGCCATTTCCGGGGCTATTTGGGTTCTTATCATCCACGTATGTACAAAGGCCGTGGAGGCGATGCTGGTAAACAGAGTGGTCATCGTTGTTTCTCTCCCTCAGGGCTTTGGGGCACCACAAGAAAACTTTTTTAACCATTCTCAGCTGCGATTCAGTTTCTTCGGTATTGTATTCCGGCACATATTGTGCCGCAAGGTGCAAAACAGTATTTCCTTCGCTGTCGGCTTTGGCTGGGGCACTGGTCGGGCCCCGACTGCCAGTATCGACACGATTGGACGCCTCGAACTTCAGGTTGTTTGGAGTGCTAGTGTTTGTATTCTGAGTATGCTTATCCTCTTCGACATCAGTATCTATGTCAGTACTATTGAATAACGTCAGAAATTTTACGTTATCGCAGTCGCTGATAAACGGCATGATGTGGTGGAGAAGCAAGCTATCTTCCTTTTCCGCGCGGAGAATTTCCGCCGCTTCACCGGGATAATTGTTGACGAAGAATCTCACAAAATAACGGCTCTCAGTCTTTGCAGCGGGTCGGAGTGCGAGGTGCAAGACCGTCTTTGCTTCGTTGTTGTCGCCGGTATACTTGGACCGATAGAGTTCTGGGTACTTGGTCATACACCACTTAAAGAGAAACTGGAGTTGCTCTTCGAATCTCTTCTGCTGGGCGTCGCCGAGGATTGCGTGAAGTATTGTCCGACCAGAAGCGTTGATTTTGTCGAGGCTATTCTTTGTCGAGACCTCTTGTCTCGCGATAAATTCGTTCAATTTTGTCTTGATCTGGCTCTCTTTTAAACCTTGAAAATACTTCTTGGTCTTGTTGATTCGTTTTCTGCCGACTTCCTCGAAGTCTTCCAAAAATTGGTCTTGAATGTTCGTGATTGCCCTGGATTCCTTCTTCACAAGTTTCTGCTGTTCTTCCTCTGTATCGGATGCATCGCTTTCGGTATCTGATTCGGTTGGTACGTGACGACTGTTTATCGATATCGATCCTCCTTTAGCTTTGCCGTCAACGTACGCGTCAAGACCGTTGCGTATGCTGATAGTCGGTGATAGGTTCCCATCACGGTTACCATTAACATCTTGAGACTTGCTGTTATCTGAGCTCTTGTCAGTGTTTCAATGCACATTGAGCTAGCTAGGGTACCATACATACATGAGAGACCACCTCTGCGCGCGTAAGTTTTCTTGTTCAAAAAACTGCCCGCGGCCAGTAGATCATCTTCGGCAACCGCCTGTTGGACCGGCTGAGGGAGATTGACATTGCGCTCGCCGTTTTTCGCAGCGGCGAGCATTTTGGCACCAGGGCAAGTGGGTACTGACATAACTAAGGTAATTAATTCCTTTAATGAGAGCTAGAGCAAAGTGCACTTAGAGAAGCATATATACTGGATAATTCACTGGACTGTGCTCTAATACATTAGTTGCAACAGTAATCCACGACAGAGCTATTGGCCTTTCGCTTCTGGATGCTACGTAGCTACCCCGCACTCTCAGATCACCGATCAAGCAGCGGCATCAATGAGAACAGCGAGACAGCATGTCGTATTACACCCATCTGTGCAAAAAAAATGCGGCTAGAACTTGCAGAAATGTATCTTTCATTCGTATCCCCTAAACCTTAACTTCCTTCCAACACGTCTATACAGCCAATTGATCGAACATGCGATGCGCCCATTTACACACCCAGTAGACTAGAAAAACAGTAGGAATGATAATTCATCCGGACCCTGTAGTTTAGCAGGGTATAAGTTTGCTAGTGCTGGCCTTGTCAAGGTACTTTGAGTAGGCCAGCCTCGTCGGGTATCAGCCCCACCCACGACAGGGCGGATCGAATCGCGTCTTGGTTGGTCACGTCACGGACGGGCTAAATCCTTCACTGGGCCAGCACACAGGTTGTCCATTATTGGGGTCTTCACAGCCCCGAATCTATTTGCTATGGTTGAGGTGATAAGACTTAAAGAGCTGGTTGGCCCGGCATGGTTGCCTAAAGTCAGATTTAAATTTCATTCATCTAATGGCAGCGTCCCCTAGGCCCTCTTATACTATCCAACGACAAAAACTGCAGCCATGGCATATGAGACGCAGTTTTCGATTCCACTTTTTGATACCGGCATTGATGGGTCCGCATTTCGCTGCTCCAACAACCAGGGGGAGATGCAACGGAAGCACATTGCACAGCGAAAGGACTCCGATCTTATGGTTCAGGCCGACTTGCTTAGTGTCGTTCACGGTACACTCACTCCAGATGGAGACCCGGCGACTCTAATTGTCACGGACTTTTGCTTCGTTGGCTCACGCTCTGGGGGAAGGCGGTTTCGAAAAGCGCTTATCGAGATTGGCTTTGGCCACGATGACCAGCCAATCGGTAGTTATCTCGATCCTATTGTCCGCCAGATCGCCCCAAATGGGACATTTGTTTTTGATCCATCGACGGAACAAAAGGAAACAACGATCTTCACCAACGTGACTGCAAGCACAAAAATGAGCCTAGCTACAATCGGTATCGGCGCTGGGTTTGAAAGGAGGAAGACTCGTGATCTAAAAAAATACACTAGGATGTGTGGTAGGCCCTGGATTGCGGAAAGAACTGGCGGCGAACAAAACACAGCCCGATGGCACGTTTGGGAAAACGAGATTGCAAAGAATGGCATTCCCAACTTACTTCGGACAGCAATTTTAGTCAGTCCACGCACGGATGGAAGATTCCGGGCCCAGTTCACAATCTCGGCTGAAGTGGACATGCGGTATTCCATCGGCGGTTCCATTAGAAAGGTTTTGGGAAAGGCTGTAGTGGATCCCGTGTATTTTGGAGCCAAGTCTAAACGAAAGGATATGGGCCTCGAGCTGCATGGTTTGGATACAGACAACATGGCTGCTTGCGATTTAGATGCAATCGGCCTGGTAGAGGTGAGATTTCTTTCTCTTTCCATGAATATGGGCCTGGAGTGTTTCTGACGAAAGACAGACTGTGACAGAGGCTTGGGGTCGTATTGGTTGAGAGAGGTTACTCGGGTGCTAGAAGATATTTAGGAGCGAGTTACGAATATGCTCTTGCATACAAGTTGTTTGCGCGTCTGTTCTTTCATGGTTCTGCCTGCGGTGCTGGGGTATTCTTTCACATGCATTTAATTTTAATCTACTTAATCATAGATGCGTGTGCAAACCACCGCTCAATCACATTTGAGTGAGTCTTATCGTCGATTGTTTGCTGAATTCCGTAGCACAAACTCCCGTAGTTGTGAGTCCTATGATCGACCTTCCCATGCGTGATATCTCATCAGTCGAGAAACACTCGAATGCCGCTGCAACCAAAATCCACCTGGCACTTCCGCTGCGGCTCACCTGCCACCACTGCATCCCATTTATAATTAAGCAAGTGTAGCACCCCTAACCCACTCTCCACCCCCGCAGCCCCTCACTAGCATCGCCCATGAACTTCCGGAAATTCTTATCCCCTATCATTTACCCACAACTCCTCTCATTAAACCAAGCCAGATAATCGATATGACCTCGCCAGACGACTTTGGCCTGAAGCTCCTTGTAAAACCTAGCTGTCCGAGTGCTGACGTGTCGGGTCATAGATTGGAGTAGTTATGGCCTTTTGTCTAGTTATTCGAATATATTCTAATCAACATAGTGTAATTGCTGTCCATGGAGTGAATGGCCACTACACTAGGACCTGGTCTAGTAATAAAACGCTCTGGCTCTCTGATGTCCTGCCCAACCGCATCCCCAATGCTCGGGTGATGTCATTCGGATACCGCTCGAATCCAAGAACAGGACTCGGACTTGTGGATGCTGAAGGTCTTCGCCAGATCGCTCGTGATCTGCTTCAACAGCTTCAAGATATGAGGACACCTAAGACAGATTTCGATGAGGTTTGTAGGTTCGGTCAAGTAAGCAGAGGAAGTCTGATATTCGGTATCGATAGGGCGTCCCAATCGTTTTCATCGGCCACAATTTGGGTGGTGTAGTGATCAAGGAAGTAAGTAGCCTCATATTTACCTCAAAGTCAAAAATAGCAGTTAGGTAATACCATGATTTAGTTGCTCTGGATAGCGAATAACGAGGCTACATACTTGAGGATTGCAGCCCATACGACACTGGTGGTACGCGAGGAATATGAATGACGGCACTTTCTGGTTCTGATGCAAGTAAATTAGGTGCTCTTTGGAACTCCTCTCGATTCTTGTCCATGGGTCGATACGGTGTTTAATATCACATTGGCATCAACCGAAGAAGAACCCTTTATATTTCATCGTCGAGAAATATTGAATTCAGCCATCCGAAAGGGCCCAGGTGCTGTGGTTGCGGCATCTGCACGTTTCCATAATTTAGCCGATCAGTATGAGATTATCAGCATCTTCGAAAGCAAACCTACTCCTTTTGTGGGTAATGTGGTATGTTAATTGCCAGATTGCAATGTTGGCCTTCTATCATGTGCTAAACATTGTGCCCACTAGGTTTCAGGCGAGTACGCAGCAAAGAATCAGCTTGGTGACCGATATACCAAGTTTGAACGCGATACAGACCATCTGAGGCTTTGTCGGTTCTCTACAGAGTGCGATAAGGTGCTCGACGCATTGTGTGAGAAGCTTGGCGCTGCTGCTAGTGGCCCTATAAGAGGTGTGTGTTTCACTCTTCCCTAGCCACAAAGTTGTAGTAACAAGTCGCCTACGTAGATGGCCTGTATGAGTACCTGGAATGTCGACTAATTATAACAACTTTATACCCCGAAATTACAAACATCCCCATCGCACCGCGCACACCTGGCACTCTCGAGTGGTCGAAGAAGATTTTGGCTCAGTCTGCTCCTATTATCCACATTTTTGGTCTGCCAGGAAGCGGGAAATCAGTACTGGCGACCCATTTGGCCAACCTGGCAAGCGAAAATAACACAGATACTATACTTTCGTTTCAATTCAGTCAGCTTGACAGTCGCCGTGAGACCTCCAATAATCTACTGCTATCCTTTCTTCGCCAATTGCTCTTCAAATTGAAGAACCACTCAATCTTCCAGAGCAGCTATGTGCGTTCATTCTACGAGGAAGTCTCATGGCACGGTAGACGGACGCTTGTGGACCTGTGGGGCCTATTTCGGGCGATACTTGCGGCTCTCCCTGATACGAAGTTTGTATGCATCGTTGATGCCATCGACGAGTGTGATGCTACAAGGAACCAGCTACTGGGCAACATCGTCAGGCTCCAAGAGCATATCACGACCACATGCAAATTCATCATCATCAGTCGCGCGGCTGAAGATATCCGCTCATATTTAAAGGAATATCCTGCCATTGATTTGGACGCGGAAGACAACATGAAGTCTGACAAGGAGCTTTTCATAGACCAACGTACACAAGAATGCCCAACAATTAGCCATATTGCCGATGGCCTGTGTAGCCTAGACGTGACATTTCTCCAACTGGAACTAATTATGACTATACTGGAGGACTCGCCCTCATCTACACTGGAACCAATATCATCCAGTCGGCTGGTATCCGAAAAGCTGGACTACTTGCAACTATACAATCATCTACCTCGCAACATCCAGCCCGCGGATCGAAACTGGTTCTCGAAAGCGCTATCGTGGATCGTGTTTGCTGTGCGGCCGCTGACAGTCTACGAGCTTGCAGTGGCTATCGCGATTAACTCAAACCCTGGCTTCTCTTCGGTGGCTCAAATCGAAAAGCATATCCGTCCAAACATGATGGATGACCTGCGGCGCACACTTGGCGCGCTTGTGAAGATCGAGAATAATGAAGTCCACCTCGCGCATCGCACTGTCAGAGACTTCCTTGTTGAACATAGGGGATTGCCATCCGAGCTCGACTTTGGCCAAGGAAACTCACAGCAAATTCATGCCCAGCTCGCCTCCACCTGTCTTCGATACCTATGCTTTAATGATATCTCGACAGGCCAGCAATATTATACCCGCGTTGGCCCTCAGCTCCGGCTACAACACCCTTTCCGATCGTCACGCGGTTTCGAGTTTCTGGACTATGCTATCCTCCATTGGGCGATGCATGTCCGACAAGCTCCCTCTGACAAACTTTTGGATCAAGTGCTGGGCTTTCTTCAGAACAGTACGGCGATACAGTGGTGGTCAACAGTATATTGGATGACCAGAGCTCCTAACACAACCTCAGAGCCAGCATGGGACGTCGACTCACCATTAACAGTTATGGCACATCTCGGATTTGCCGAAATAGTGGAGGAACTCCTAAAGAACAGTCCTGAGCGCTACCCACCTGAAAATCGGAAAAGTGCACTTGGTATGGCTGTTAAGGAAGGACATGCGACCGCAGCAGCAACCATTTTGCAGACTGGTGGCTTGGAGCTTGAAATGGGCGTTTTAGCACTAAAGAAGGCTTGTGAATTTGGACGTGAATCCGTAGTGAAGCTGGTGCTTGACTTTTGGAAGGAAGATAGGACTGCCTTGGAGCTTAATACTTGCCTCTGCATTGCAACAGAATATGGGCAAGCGAAAATAGTCCGCCTGCTCGTTGATGCCGGTGCTGATGTCAACACAACCAACTCCGCCGACAACGCTCAGCCGCTCATACTCGCCGCTGGGCGGGGCTACGAGGCTACAGTGCTAGAACTTCTAGGTGCCAAGGCTGATGTGGAGGCACGACATAGTGGGACTACGGCCCTACAATACGCTGCCAAATCCGGCCACCTTGCTGCGTTGCAGGCACTTCTATATATCGGAAGGAGTAGTATTGGTGCGACCACGTCGGACTCCAAGGGACAAACGGCTCTCCACTTGGCCGCTGAGGCTGGTCATGCAGCATTAGTCCACGAGTTACTCGAAAAAGGAGCCGATAAGGAATTGGTTAGCACTTTGTGGGATTTCAGGCCACTTCACTGTGCTGCTTGGAGTACGCCTCTCCTATGCATCATACTCGCGCTTAACCCTGCTGACTGAAACAGAGGGGCATGATGCAGTTATCCAAACCTTGCTCGACGTTGGCACTGAAATATCGCCGCTCGACGATGAGGGTTTTACGCCGCTCGCCCTTGCCTGTATGAAGGGTCATCTGAAATCCGTGAAGGTCCTACTTTCCCATGGTGCCGATGCCGAGTTACCGGCGATTGCTCGAAATAGCAGAAGATCACTTCATTTTGCCGCCGAGGAGGGATATCCTCATCTAGTACGTGCATTGCTGGAGTCGGGGGTGTCAGAGGACCCGGTAACAAAACCTGGAAAGGAGACACCTTTGCACCTTGCTGTAGGAAAATCAGACCGTCTCGAGGTGGTTAAGACGCTTCTCGAGTACGAGGTGAATGTCAACAAACGGCGACTCGATGGGGCTTCCGCTCTCCATATTGCCGTTCGCAGCGGAGATCTTGATGTAGCCGAAGCTCTTCTTAGAGCTGGGGCGGACTTTACTGCCGTGGACTCGAAAAATCAATCGCCACTACATGTTGCTGCAAAATGGTGTGCAATTGCGACAGCTGCAGAGATGGTAGATCTGCTCGTCAAGCAGGGCGCGGACGTCAACCAGTTGGACGAAAACCAGTTAAATAATACGTATTTGCTTTCTGCAATAGCGAAGAACCGACTAGATGACGTCAAGTTCTTGCTTGATAAAGGTGTCGATCCTAGCACTGCCAACTCCGACGGATGGTCAACACTGCATGTTGCAGCCCGAAACGCAGAAGCGGAGGTGTTAAAAGTGCTTCTGACTTGGGACGCCGATGTGTCGAAGGTGGATCAAAATGGATGTTCTCCACTATTTCAGGCAGCTGCATTGGGATCCACGGAAAAATTAAAACTTCTGCTGGAATATGGTTGTGATCCTAACCTCCCCGACAAGTTTGGACGATTGCCTTGCGATGTTGCCCACTGGCCCGAGGTTCGGGTTTTACTTTCGCCAGCTGCATACAATCCCGAGCCGGAAGCCGTTTGCGCGCTCTTCTCTCATGTGCGTCATAATATTTGGCCAGAATGGCGCTGTTACGTCGACACATGTAGACGGCAGCTGAGTGATGAAGTTTTCTATCGTATGTACCCCCTTACTTAACTAGAAGCTAGCTGCTTCAGAGCTCTGCACTCGCTTATGCCAATCATGATGCTTAGATTGCTGCCTTTGTGGCAGAAGTAGCTGCAGCTCGTCCCACTGCTTCGATATTTGCGCTGATTGTCGTTTGAAAGGCATCGGATGTAAGAAGCACATCTTACGAGCACGCTTTTATAGTGGGGGTATGCTATCTTTCGAGGAGCGTTCTCCGGCAATTCGAAATTTTGGGTTGCCGCTGGCGGAAGAAGATTTACATCAGAGTGAGCCAGCTGCAGAAACAATCGAAGTTGGAGAGGTGTATGCGGATTAATTACGATAAGGAGATAGTAATGTTAATAGCTTTGCATATGCGCATGAATATTCACGTTTTTTTATTTATCTGGGTGTTGAACATGATTCGAGGTATTGTACAGGTACCCAGCACGATACTTCCAATATCTTACGTCACAATGGCCCCATCCGAATAGATTTTTATTAAGGTTTTCACCCACTCTTGGGCTTTCGGTATTGAAAATTCTGTCAAAATACAAATCTCATCTGAACCATTGCACTCGTTACGGTATACGGTATGGCCGGAGGTCTGTCCAGAGGGATGAAGCTTCCCTTTGTAACTTGTATTATCTGTGTTGTATATGCCAATATGATAATTTGGATGTTGGAATGATCTTTTGCAAGATGCGGTGTACACCGTGGTACAAAAACGTACCTTGACGTACGCGTCTAAATTAGGTAGAATTATCCACCATTTATCACCATATCACCTAAGTAGGTATTAATTATACATATAACGGGTTACTTTCGCGGGGTAACCGTTTCGAAGTTTTTAGACTGGTAACCTTGGGAGCTCGCCGAGTTACACGTGTAAAGGAGCCGAAGGCAAGTTTGGGTTAACCCTACACGGGTTTTAATTAAGTGACAACTTTGCATTTATTTATATTGGACTTTATTGCTTGATTCCTTCTATGTCGTTTGGTACAAACAGGTGTCCACTTGTAACAATATTAACGGATACTCGTGTCAGGGCTGTAAGACCTAAAAACATGGCGAATACAACTGTTTTAGTACCAGCGAGTGATGACTATGCAAGCGAAGTGTGTAGACATATCTCTTCTTGATTCTTTCACTTCGTGTGGGCTTACTCTCTCGCTCTTTATTTCCATCATCACGGCTCGAGCCCCTCCATGAACAGGTATCAATACCTAATTTAGCCGGAATATCATGGTGCTATAAACGCTAGGTGCTGTAAACACCAGTTGGCCAGGGTTCGAAACTGCAGGTTTGTGCTGTAAACACCAAAGATCACAGCTGCTATAAATATCGAGGTTTGAAACCTTTTTCCCGTTTAAACAGGCAGAAGGCAAATCTTTTTTCTCACTATCAATACTTGGCTAGGCGTATTTAGTCGGAATCCTACTCATCGGGGACTCTGGGTATGACAGCCTAACGTGCGTAAAGTAGATACCGTAGAAATTCGCTTATACCAGCAGCGTACTGAGTAACTAAGCCCATACAGGCGCTTTTCACACATAGAGACACGGGGGACAAAATGGAGCAAAGAATGAACATTACAGGTTTTGAACCTTGATGTTTACAGCACCTGGAGCTGGCGTTTGTAGCACCATGCACTACCGAGTAAACTAGGCATCAGTTCTTATTATTGAAAGACTTGGTCCATAATCAATGGCAAAGCCGTCCGGTGCTGTCAATTAGTAGTGACCATGCTTCCAGCACTCCACTACCCAGAAGTGAGAATAACTAATCGCGTGAGACACGTGGAAGCGGCTGTGGCTTTCCACTACGTAGTGAATTACTCGAAGTCGAGTCCCTGCCCTACCCTACTAGTAGATATGTATCCTAAAACCTTATAATCACGAAAACCCGAGATAGACCGCCAACCGTTGATTGAATGGGACTACGATGCTTACGAAGGAGAGCAAAAACGAACCGTAAGTTTCTCGCCTGTGGCCTGACGTTTATAGACTAATTAGAGTAGACACTGTGGACCGTTGTAATTGGTGAAAACGCATCTACTGTACCGACTATAATGATTCGTACGTCACGCATCACAAAGGGCCGTCCGGTATGTAGAAATACCAGTTTCGTCACGCATCACAGTCGCTCTGTCCGTAGATGTAGGGGTACGTTATATAGACGTCACGAAGGAAAAAATAGATTCTCAGCAGCAGCTTTAGGTTCTTTTTCCTAGATCTGAATACACATGTGAAATTTCCACTGGTAGGGAGCCTTTCGCTATTGACCTCAAGCAATCACCAAAGGAAATCCCAAATCCAACTCAATTACTCCTGTCCGTTAGAGCCAAAATTTCAAGTCACACGACCTCCGATTTACAAAGAAAAGATGTCACAGGTGTGTGGATTTAAAATAAAAAGCGTCACGGCTGGCAGCTCGTCCGAATCATTATGCTCGGTACAGTACAAGAACCGAAAAATATGCGCAGGTTTCTAGTCTGTGGCCTTGGTGTTTATAGCACTATTTAAATAAGACTGCAAGTTTTGAACCTGCTCCCTGGTGTTTATAGCACCACACTCCACCACATTCAGCCAGCTACGCCGAGTGCTCTAATATGTATTGAGTTCGTGAAAAGTGGCCAATTCGTGAATCATTCTCTAGTTCGGGAACTGGGCAAAATGTTTGCAAAAGTTCGCAAACAGGATGAGGCGTCTATTGTTAATTACTTTGATTCGGGCTATTATGACTAGAAATGTACTGTACTACTACCAACGGGGCTAGTATCGACCTTTGTGCAAAGAAGCGCAAAAAGGCGACCACAGGTTTCCGGCCCCCATGGCCCTGGCGTTTATAGCACTGATTAGAATAAAAACTGCAAGTTTCGAACCTACACCGTGGTATTTCTAACACCACACCCTACCAGCTACGCTGAAAGATCGATTGTTGATCTACTGATGTTGTCGGCTAACATGGCCACCTAATGTACCTCTACCAAAGGCCGAATTGGCTGTTGGTGGAAGCGCATGTTCGAAGTACCGCAAAAAAGTGACACTAAGCGCAAGTTTTGAGCTTGCTGCTGCTTGGTGTTTCAAGCACAATTTAAATAAGGCATTGCAAGTTTTAATCCTGTGGCCCTGGGTGTTTATAGAACTAATCAAGTACTGCATTTTCGAACCTGCATCCTGTTGTTTCTAGCATTATGTTTAACTGGCTATGCTGAGGAAATGCTTTAGTTTATCCATTAATTTTGATCCTGTGAATGTACTACCGTCAACGGCTTGATCAACCATTAGTGGAAGCGCATTTATAATGAAGAGCAAAAAGCGACCGTAGGTTTTGAGCCTGTTGCTATGGTATTTATAGTGCCAATTAACACTGCAAGTTTCGAACCTGCATCGATGCATCCTGATGTTTCTCGCACCATGTGTAGCCAGCCAAGCTGAGAGATTGAGAAATCCTTTCTTGCCAATTGCATTAATTCCGGCCATCATGACCCAATACAAACCTTTCAACCTCAAACCGTGAAATACATACATCACAATGGTATCTCCACCCCCCCTAACCTCCATTTTATAATCTTCATCTTACCCTGCTCTCCATCTACTGCTTGAGCTGCGCTTTAACCCACCCCTCCAATCCACCCTGTACGAAAACCTCTTGTACATTCGGCGGCAACTCACCAACCTTCATCCCCCATGTCCTCCCACTCTTTTCCGTAACTTTAACATAACTCCTCTCAACATCCCACTCCACTTTCCACCCCGTCCTTCTAGTGAGAACCTTCTCCCCCCCAAACTCCTCCCTCAACCTTGTCACCAGCTCCGGCACCTCCACCGTCATCAGCGCATTATTAATCGAGTTCCTCGAGAAGATATTTCCAAAGCTTCCCGCAAGAACCAGTTTAATCCCCTTCGCCAGCAGGGCAGTGGCTGCCTGTTCCCGCGAGCTGCCGGTGCCGAAGTTGTAGCCGGAGATTACGATGTCGCCAGGTTGGACGAGGGATGGGAAGGAGGCGTCGTAGTTCTCCATTACTACCTGTGCCATGGTTTCCCGGGTCACATTGTCTTGGTAGGTGTATTTGCCCGGGTAGATACCGTCAGTGTTGATGTTGTCGGCATCACAGAAGATGAGTTCGCCGGATATGGAAGAGGGGAAGCCGGGGAGGACGGAGGTTTTGGATTCTGTCTCTGGTGTTGATATTGGGGTGGAGGAGGCGGCGGCGGCGGAGGCGGTGGTGTAGGAGACGGTGGGAGTGGTGGGGTTGTAGGTTCCGGGCCCTGCTATGGCGCCCTTGATGGCGGAAGCGGCGACGACTTCAGGGGAAGCAAGGTATGCGAGTGCGTCGCGGGAGCCCATGCGGCCCTTGAAGTTGCGGTTGGTGGCGGAGATACCGACTTCGCCGTCTTTCAACAGGCCTGTACCGAGGCCGATGCAGGGGCCGCAACCAGCAGGAAGTGGTTTGGCACCCGCGTTGACGAGGACTTGCCAATCGCCCGCCTTCTCTGCGGCTGTTTGTTCTAGCGACGAGGCGGCGGCGATGTAGAATTCGACGCTAGGGGCAACCTTTGCATTGGCACCTTGGGAACGGAATACAGACGCTGCTGCGCCAATGTCGGAGGCGCGCGAGTTGGTGCAGGAAACGAGGTATGCCTTCTGGATGGCGATGTTTTGCTGCTCGAGATCCGAGAGTGGGGTGGCAACCTTGACGCTGTTGGGGCCGGCGACGAAGGGGGAGAGGGTGGAGAGGTTGAGGGTTAGGGTTTTTGCATAGGTTGCTTCTGGGTGTGCTTTGATTGCGTTGAGGGAGAAGAGCTCTTCAATACGGTCCTTGTTGAGACGCGGGTGGGTGGATGATAGTCTGCTTTCATGCTCATAGGCCTTCTGCTCCATCCATTCTTTGAGGACATTGTCCATGGGAAAGAGTCCACTTAGCGCACCCCACTCCGTAGTCATATTTGCGATTGCTAGCCGGTCGTCAATCTTGAGTGACTGCATTGTTTCCTCCGAACCGGTAAACTCAATGGCATGGTTGAGGACGTCGTCATTATGGAACAGCCCACACAGCGAAACAATCACGTCCTTCCCCGAAACACCCTTCGGCAGCACACCCTTCAGCTCCACACGAGCCACAGGAGGGATCTGCCACCACGTTCTCCCCGTAGCCCAAATACTTGCCGCATCCGTCCTGACCACAGGTGTACCCAAACACGAGATTCCACCATACATATTGGAGTGCGAGTCACTGGCGACTGTAAGGGTTCCCGGCCACGCATAGCCCTCCTCGACCATAATCTGATGTCCAATTCCTCTTCCGGCGGGGTAGAACACAATCCCTTGCTGCTTCGCGAAGTCTTCAATGTTTTTGTATTTCCTCAGATTCGCCTCAGACTTGTTTTGCACGTCGTGGTCAAGGGTGAGTACAATCTGCTCAGTGTTATCGACCTTTGTCGCACCGATCGAAAAGAACTTTGTTGCCACCGGCCATGAGTTGTCGTGGGTCATGCATTTGTGTGGTTGAATTGAGACGTAGTCGCCCGAGCGTACGAACTTGTCGACAGGGAGGTCTTTAGAGAATCGCTGGACGACCTTTTCAGTAAGGTTCTGGCGGGGGCCAGAGTCGGTGGTGAGGGTGGCGAGGGAGCGGACGAGGCGGAAAGAGGTAGGGGGTTGGAAGAAGCTCTGGATCCGAGGTTGGCGGAGGTGCTGGAGTCGGGAAGAGGAGAGACGTGCCTGATCATGCAGTCAGCAATGAAGGTGGTACTAGCACGAGATTGAGTCACACCAAAGCCATTATGACCGTTGCAAGGGAGAGAACGGTCAATTGGTGGTTTGGAAGAGTTCGTGGTCGTGTGTTGGGTGTTGGTAATGGAATTCGTTTATGCGGCTGAAGGAAATGCTGGGGAAGGAGGTCACGTGCTGACAAGGTTGGCTAGTGTGGCCAGATAAGATGAGATGGATAAGTGTGGGGTCCAACATTTTCTTCGTTAACTCCTCACCACTTCAGTCCCTTATATTGCTCAGTGCAGTCAGTTCAATTGACTCACTCTCCCTCATATAACTTCCCCAATTCCCCCTTCACCAACCACCGGCTAATGATGCCCTCCCGAGAAAACGTCTAGCTACTATTTCGGCGCTGGCCTCGCCGCGCTCCCGCACTCCGTCCTCGAATCCGCCTCCGCCGCGATCCTCAACCACGAAAACAGTAGCATCGGTATAATCGAGCAATCGTCACCTCGGCCTGCTTCAACCTCGAAGCGCTTCTCTCCATCCCCATCGACGGCTCCTACACTACGTTCTGGGCGCAAGGCGGGTGGGTACAACCCAGTTGTCAGCCTCTCTCTACAACCTCAGATACTGGGTTCAAAAAACACTCGATGCCAACTATGGAGACATCGCAGAACTCGCCGCTGCTTTCAAAGTTCGTACGAATTTCGGGAAGGACCGTGAACTTTCCTGCTTTCCTCTGCTTTCGCAGCGTCTCTTCATTCCCAGCCAGTCTTCTTTCGCACCGTATAATGTGCATTGAATCTCGTTTCAAATTTACACTGGGCGCGATTATGCATACGGCAGTATGATATTCTTTATCTATCTATCTATCTTCTATCGACAGCAACTCTGGTTTCACTGGGAGCTGGTTGGAGATGGTTCTTGAATGCACTTGGAGACGGGAGCTAGTTGGGGATAGTGCTCAAGTGCACTTGGAGATGGATGCACTGGGAAACGGTACTCGAGTGTACCTGGAGATGGTGCTCGGATGCAATTGGAGATGGTGCTTAGGTGCACTTGTAGATGGGATCTGGGTGGAGATGGTTAATCTGAGCTGGCTAGAAGCATCTGGAGATGGTAGAGATGGACTTACCGGGAGCTAGCTGGAGACGATAGAGATGACTCTTAAGATTCCGTTAGACGATCCCAGCTAGCGACTAGCCTCCGAGTCTATCTATGGAACATAAAGGTTCCGTTGGATAGATTCCAGCCAACTCCCGTCTCGAAGTGCACCTGAGTACCGTCTCCAAGTGCACCTAAAAAGATAGATAGAAGATAAAACAATCAAAATAGCGCTATGTATACTCCTAGAGCTTTCTGCGCTAAAATTCCCCGGTCGGTGAACCTAAAGTTTCACGGGCTGGTGAATCTAGAGCCCAAGTTTCCCGTGCTAGTAAACTTAATACTGATCTGCAGTCTTGTCCGCTAGAAAGATCTCCAGAGGTCCTCGGGAAAGCTAGAAGTATCTCAGCGCTTTCAAAGTGGCCCCGAAGATATCAACCGGTTTCAGGCTTTCATGCCGGTGCAAGCCCGAAAGCTTTCCGAGGGAATTCGCGATGGAGGAATTGGTGGTGGAAGGGTGGAGGGGGAAGGGAAGGGGTAAGTTAAAGGGGTTACTTGTTTTGCGTGCATTGCGGGTGCGGGATTTGCATTCTATATTTTGAAGCGCGGGATAGATGGAAGAGCTTGATATATCGTGGGTTCTTTCTTAGTCGGCCTAGAGGTCGAGAACCATGGTGCGACGCTTAGTATACAGAACAAATGCATTTGTTGAAAGTATCCACTTTGTAAATACTCTCATCGGTCTGTCCCTTAACCATCACCTCTCCCCCAACCCGTACTAAGTATTCAAATCTATACTTAAATACGTATCCATAGACGTCACCTGCAACTGGAGATAGAACTCTTACCTTACACGCCTTCACTCGTAACAACATGTGGAACCTATATTGCATAAATAGATCTCAGCCTTCGTATGGCCGGAGATTGCTGCTGGGCTGATAGGTATTCAGCCGTAGATGAGTACGTACACATTCATATTTGTATTCCCGTATATATATGGCCTTGTGTGGCCCTCTCAGATAGTACAATTAAGCTTCGCTAGCATCACTATTTCAACAACTACCATAAGTATACCATTTAGATACCCAAAGTACGGTGGTCCGGAATGGCCAACCGCTAATTCATGGCAAACTAGGAAACACTTGGTGATACTACATGATATCCGCACGCTTCCGAGTCCAAATGATGAACAGCCTACATAGTCCCGGTCCACATCTCAGAACCCGTCTGCGAAACTAAAGTCTTGTTCATCGTTTTTAATGTCCAATTACAAAAACGCTTTTAATGGGAGCATGGAATTTGGTGTAAGCCATGTGTCATGCCCTTCTCTCAATGATTTCCTTACCAGAGACTAACGAACGGAACTAGCACATTTCAGAGATGTTACCATCGCTCTAAGACCATCTAAGACGCTTCGAGATGCTCAATTGAATCATTGAATCATGAAACGACTTATCGAGATTAGCCGGAATGCGAAACAGCGGACCAATCCAAGCGACTTCTAAAAACCCTCGCTGCCGCCGCATACAAGGTCTAGCTCCATAGACTTCAATTTCCATAGGCTCCGGCGAAAAGTAGCCCAGCGGGGCAGGCACGCATCAGAGCGATATGCGAGTAAAAAAAGAGACAAGGACAGAGAAAACAGAAAAGCGATTGATCATTGTCGGTGATGATTGTATAAATGGGGGAGAGATGAGGCACGGCTCTAAGAAACTAGAATACTCCTAGATTAAACTACTTAAGGTGCGGCTCGGCGGGTGATCTACGACGCTAATTACTTTTGGCCGTGTGATAATATGCCTAGCGTAAATGATAACAGCGTAAACGGAGGCAAGGGCGGAGTATCATCCAATACAGATGAAATAGAGATGACGATTGATGTCAAGAGACGAGAGACTGATGATGACAGAGATCGATGTGATGATTAGATGGAGATTAGATAGATCCGAGCGGGATTCATCCTTTCATGCGTTTAGTGTGGCGTAGTAACATTTACACGGTGGTGTCGTTTGAAGCTTAAATGAGAAAATGTCGTTTTATCATAGTGAAGTGGTTGTTTAAACCCCACTCGCCTGACACCACGAAGATCATTCGGTGATTTCGAATTCACGATGATTTCACGGTAGTGGCAAAATCACCACCACGACGCGGTGGTGTCAAAGTCACAGCGTAGTAGTTATCGTGTCATATGTTGTGTCACACGAGTGATCTTATGTGCATCGCTGAAAGAAAGCATCGCGAGATTTTCATCTTGGTATTGACCAGCGGGGAGCCTTCGCAAATACAGGTACGGAGTAGTCACTTTTACCTCTTAGAATTGCATAGAGTAGTTTTTCCCTAACATCACGTGGGTGAGTCGGTGGGTGGGTGTGGTGTGTGCATACGTGTGCGCGCATCTGCAGGTACCAGTGATGGTGATAGTGATATCACGGTAATGGAACAAAGTGACAGTCTATGCAACTAGTCCATGCTGCAATAATTACCACGAATCGCATGCAACATTTGTTACTGAATTCAGGGCGAGGCTTAGCGGATTGGTACTCGTTCTGACGGCGTGGCGCGATGGCGTGACCTAAATCATTTGGCATGTGGGTTAAATGATGGTGACATGAATCCCGTGGCGAGCCTAACTTGACAATAATTCTAGCTCAATTGTCTCGCAGATTCGATATTTTCAATTGCTTCTGTTCAGGGATACTTTTAGGTAGTCCACCTGGCCACCCCATCAGTATGAACAGTAAACAAATGCTAATCCTCAATGGCATTCCTAACTTCTCTCGCCTGGTTGGTGTTGGATAAAAGGAAACTAACAAATTTGATTTGAATCAATAATTTGTGCATACTTAGTTAAGAAATGTATATCGCTGCCGGATGCATATGCCCTGTAGAAGCGGATCTCTACATGTACATAGAACGCAACAATCCTCCAATATAAACTACCAGCAAAACGGTATGGAGATCATCAGGTACCTGTTTTAATAGCCCTATTCATCATGCCGATTATTGCAGTCGCCTAGAATTGCACTCGATAACAAAGTAGGGGCTGGTCTGAGGTAGATTGCGTACACCGCAACATAGTAAATAGGAGGACGCACCAAGCCTGAGCGGCCTATTGCCGATTTCGTATTGCGGCACGTTTGATACACACTTGAGTTGTGTGGAGAAAGTGATGGTAGTGGCACTTTGATGCACGTACTCGAGCTCGAGGTCGTTTGAGAATCAATAAAGTGCAGTGCTTGAAACTTGTTAGAACATTCTATGAGACTATCCCATAATTCATAACAGCGAAGTTATAGTCGATAAAACAACAAAACACGACAAAAAATGCTTATCTGTAAATAAAACGTACAGCAAGCACCTCCCAGGCCTTAGACAAAATTATAGTGTAAACTCAGGAGATTCTACCTACCAAAGCACAAGGGTACTCAAATAATATTTCCTTTCATATTCATGTTCTAGTAGTGTGGTCGAGGGTGGTATTATGTTCCCATACAAACTTGCATAGCAACAGCCACCACATGGAAAACAGAACTAACAGTTAACAACACTGTTTGATCAATAATCTCAATATTAACTTGATATTTAGTAAAATAAAATCTAAAATGGAGCTTATTGCTGACAAAAATGCTGGCATTTTTTTGGCCACGAAGTGTGGAGTAGTCGTGGATTTTGTGGATGTATTTTATGTTTGTTTACTCGACCAGAACCCGTAGGGATACAATAAGAAGCAACACGTTGAAGGTCGAGCACCTACCATATAACCTGTCCACCCCCATCAGTTTAAACTTTCTCGTGTAAGAAGCCTACAACTCCCATCAGCTACTCTCACCTCTTTAGCCTTCGTCCAGCCATGTGGCTCGCCGTCCCCAGTATGTTCCTTCTACTCGCCTCACCGGTCCTATCCGTCGCCGCGCCACAAACCACCGATCCTAATCTCGGCTTCACCCCCGGCCTTACCATCCCCTCTGAGTGTCGCAAAAACCCCATCTTCAACGCCTGCCCAGCCCGACTCCCTAGCGGTAACACACTCGTAACCGCCACCAACATCGTCATCAACGACATAACAGGCGTAAAAAGGAAGCCACCCAACATCCTCTATGCCGGCTTTCTCCGCACCGCAACAGGAGCGTTAAGCGAGTCCTCAACCATCACAGTCTTCGACTTCCCCTCCAACCAGACTTCGCGGAAATGTCGGTTCCAACTAATTTCCGACGCTGGCGACAATACTGCCGGCAGGCCGGATGTGTACAACATATTCGCGTTCAAAGAGGGTACAGGCGAGGCCACTGTGAATAGTACGTGGTTCGATAAGCCGGAAAGGGACTTTGTTATCGCAACGTTTACGCTGGAGTGGGGGAAGATTGTGGCAAAGACGGAGAATGAGAAATACCTTCATGGGTTCTTGTTTGGACCTGGTGGGAACTCGACGGCAGTGACGTTAGGAGAGTCGTTTCGGTGCCCCAATGGAGGGAAGGTTGCGTTTGAGGTTGCGAGTGCGATTAGGAATGAGGGATTCGGTGGGGGTATGGATATTGGTGGTAATAGCGGTCTGGGGATAGGTGAGTTTTTTGCTTACTCGAGCGGGTGGAGTGAATCTTGAAGTAAAAGTGGCTCAAGCTGACAGTGGAGTATTTAGAAATAATTGGGCTCAAGAGCGAATGGTAGTTTAAATAAAGAAGGAACAGGACAAACGAAGATCAAACATGCTATAAAATGGAACTTTCTTTGGTAGAAACGGGATATTCGCACACTAGGAAAGCCATGAATCCAAGCCCTCATAGTTCATATAATTGCTGCATTCGTCGGCCTTAAAGTGACCCATCACAGGTGGGATGTCATAAACCTAGCCCTACTGGCGGCAAAATCAATACGTAGACCAAAACCTTTGAAATTTGAAACCTCCGAAATAACCTACACTACCGTCACTACTATACATGAAGCAACTCTGATATTGTTGTATGCTTTAGAGCTATAGGAGCCTAGGTCATCGTTACATACCGAATATTCGATATTTTTGACCAAGGCTCTAATCTAATAATGCCGGCGTCGTGAGCGTGTGACATAGTCCTCCCTACTGTTGGGAGTTGATTCACACATAGGTTGGCAACTCATTTTTGTTTGAACCCACAAACGAGTAATACTTTCGATAGCTTCGCTAGCATACTCCCGCTATATCTCTCACTGACCATTCGTACGTAAACGTTAACATGACACGTAGTCAAATACTCAAGAAAAGTGATACACACAGGTTTCTAGCCTGGAAATTCAGTGTTTAAAGCATTAATTGAGCGCCGCAGGTTTAGAACCTACATCCTAATGTTTAACACTATTTGAGCGCTACAAGATTCAAACCCGCATCCTTGTGTTTTTAGCACCATTCACAGCCAGCTAAGCTGAGGTATTGCTACTTGTTACTTCAATGATTTTGATCACGATTCCTCCGTAAAATGGTCACTTAGACTCGATGTGTTAAATTGACCGTGTCCGCATAGCTCGGGGGCATTGCGGTAGTTTAACTGCATAGCCTGGGTCAAGTTCGCGAGATACAGTTGTGGCCACGACAGTCGATTTCCGTCTTTGAAGGATGATAGAGGTGCTTGTCACACTGGTCGCATATGGTTGCTCAACACTATGCAACAGCCGTGAGGAATCCAAGCAAAAGTGATAACCGCATGTTTGCAGCCTATGGTCTTGGTGTTTGGAGCACCGAACTGAGCACTGCAAGTTTCGAACCTTCATCCTGGTGTTTCTAGCATGTGCTCAGCCAGGGAAGCTAAGTTTTCAGCTCTTATTAACTAAATCGCTTCATGAGTTTTGATTCACTTAAATTGCGGCCTAGCTGGAATTTTGACGTTAGGAATATTGCAGTCTGACACATAAACGAAGTCTATGGAAGGAAAATTAACAAAAAAGTGATAGCCGCAGGTTTTAAGCCTAGGACCATGGTGTTTGTAGAACCAACTGACCACTGCAGGTTTCGAACTTGCACGCTAGTGTTTCTAACACCAGTTTAGCTTTCTAAGCAAAGCTCGCTTTTTTAACCCAATGATTATTCAACACAATATAACCTTTATAACACTGTTGTGAAAGCCCGCTTTGGTATCAACTTTTAAACCCGCCTGAAAACGAAAGTATGTCTGATTGAGGGCGATCTTCCCCTTGATGTTTCTAGCCAATTGGTTTCTGCTCGTGGAAATGGGCAAGGATATCAGCATCAGAAGCATAGCCGTCTGACACATAAACCAAGTCCAAAAGTGGCAACCGCAGATTTTAAGCATGGGATCTTTGTGTTTGTAGCACAGTGTTTGTAGCACCAATCTCTTACTATAGGTTTCGAACCCACATTCTAGTGTTTCTAGCCCCAAGCTCAGGTAGCCAAGTTAAGAGATCTCTTGCTGATTCAATGTTTCCAATCATGATTACACGCGTAAAGACACATAATCAATACAGGACCACAGCCAAGGAAAATAGAGCTTAATCCACTGAAATGTATCCACCGCTCAAAACAAGCAAAAGCACTACGTATAGCTACATATTATTGGGCCAGCCCTAATTTTCTCGCTCGATGAAACATAGGCTGAACTTTCGTGATCCCGCCAGAAATACTTGAAGCCTCCAAACCCTTCGCTCTCAAAACACTTGTAGCCACTCGCGCTGTATCTCCATCCTTGCACACCAAGCCAACAGAGCGATCCTTGAGAGCTACAAGAAGGATATCCGAAAAAGGCGTCCCCTTGGAACTGAAGATGCTTTCTAACTCCCTCCATTGTTCTTCGAGAAGTTTAGGGCTAAAGAATAGACTGGGAGCGTCGGGCTTTGCCGACGACAGAGGCATGTTGATGGAACCCGGAAGATGCCACTTGTCGAAGTCAGATACCGGACGAAGGTCAAGTATCATCGCATCAGACTGTAGCCGCATTGAATTCTCCCTGTAACGTGTTGGGACTTCATCAAAAGTGTCGGAATCAGAAAGACTACTGTCATAGCTGCTATCAGGAGTTCCCAGTTCGTAGAATTTTGCAATAGCATCGATGGGGTCCAGCTCCCATTCCCCGTCATAACGATATAGATCGATAGCATGGAGGTGCTAATAGTTGGATCAGTGCGTGTCTACCAGCAACGACCTCGGTAGTCATTGCTTACCTCGTTCTCAATAGAAGGGAAACACTCCTCTCCGGGTTTCTGGAAGTACTCGTCGATATACTGGTATGGAAGGTCGCAACAAAGAAACACGCAGTGAATCTCCCCATCTTTGCCAGCCAGCTCACTCAACTTTCCGGCGCACTTTTGCTTCTCTAGGAAGTTTAGGAGGCCCTGGAGGTTGATCCCAGATGAAGGACCACAAATCAGACCCTCGCGGGTGAGATGCATGGACTGACGGAAGGCAGGGTGTGATTCGACGTCTTACAATGAGTCAACGGCTCCTACCCAGGGGAATGCCAATGATAGCAGCGCTCGAGCACGGGGCCCCGGAACTCTATCCCCGGCGGCCGTACATATTCCTACGACATGTACGGAAGGCTTGGCCTTTTTGATGTATCCTGCAGTACCAGCGACAGTACCTAGAAAGTAACTATCAGTAATCTATATTCCCATTAATAGCACACTAGATATACCAGAGGTTCCCATACTAGCAGCGAAAACATTGATTTCGGGCAGCTGGGCCATAATCTGTGGGCCAGTCCAGCGAACGTGAGCTTCTGGATTGCCGTTGTTGTCGTATTGGTTGGCATTGAGGATTTCGTCGTTCTCCTTGCCAGCATCATGTGCCCTCCGTATTCCGCCTCGACGATCTTCAGGGTCTGGCTGTGATGGTCCGCCAAACAAAGTACTGAATCTGGTTAACACACGATTCTCATCACCGCTCGGAGAACTACGGCTTACACTTTGAGCCCAAAAAACCTTAGCAATCTCAGCTTTGCCTCGCTTGTCTTGTTGCTGACATACGCATGCACATCATCGATGTTATGAACCGCACGAGAAACCAGTGCTAGGGATAGAACTGTCGAACCGGAGCTGTACTCTATTACCCGTTTTGTCTTTGGAGATACTCCTTTCTGAAGCATGTTCGCAGCTAGGATTGTCAGTGGCGGGCTGTCAGAAGGGTAATAGACTTTCGTACCTGCAAGCGATTTGACGTTATTTGCTGGTAAACAGCTCATCATTTTTGCATATATCCGGACTCCATCATCTCGGAATGGATTTAATTTGTCCGGAATCTCGACGAGTGGTACTGGTGGTGAGCAATCGGGGTCATAGTAATCGACCATGGATTTGCGGCCTTTATAAACGTTAAGAGGATTGGCTGGCGTCATTGCAGTTGCTGTATGCCTTTCTGTGTAAAGAATGGAACAAAACGAGGTGGGGTGACAATAGAGAGGACCAAGCTTCCCTTTTCATAGTTGTTGATCCATGGCCCGATATACGTATGCCCACGGGGTCGGCATGGAAGACAACCAGGTCTCTGCGAGTTTTACAATAGCCATAAGCTAGTTTGCATAAAATTGTTGCTGCCTGGCTGCGCGGATTGAATCTGCTCTTGATACAGGCCGTGCAAATTGCAAACTTTCTAACCCTTTGGATGAGCACGATTGCGCTGGTTGTGAGTCTGTTTTTTCGTTCGGGCCGCATAATATGCGCGGCATCTACCTTAGCCTTACCAGCCGTGCGTAGGCTGCCAACAGGGTTCCTAAGCTAAGGTCGGTCACAGCTTTTTAACGACTTCACGTCCATGCCCCTCCAATAAAGCAGAGTTCAATTGCATTTGCCTTTTTGATCTCCAAAGTCCTCCAAATGCCTCACGACGAATCAAATATGCTGCAGCCGACACTCGAGTTACCGGCGGAAGGTTCCGACTTGGAATCCGGCAGTACGCCAGAAAAACAACCCTACTTCAACGAGCAAACCAACTATGTACCTCCAAGAACGATCATCAAGGTATAGTGTTGCCCAGGCAATACGAAGAGGGGTTGCTAGTGAAACTGATGATGTGGTTACAGATATTTCTTGCATGTGCCAGTGTAGATCTGGTGGCGCTCATGGATCAGGTACATGCGTACTCAACCATATGATCCGCTTGTATTGACACTCACCTACACGCCAGACAACTTTGGCAGCAAGTCTCACAATCGTCGGTTCGGCACTTGGTGCGGGTAGACAGGCTTCCTGGATTGCATCAGCGTACTTTATCACTTCAACCTCGTTTCAATTACTGTATGCATGTCCCAACCCACTCTACACAGATTAACTAATGCTAATGTCCTTTAGCTACGGAAAATTGTCAGACATATGGTCACGCAAACTCATGCTATTGGCTGGGTTGGCCATCTTCTTCATAGGTTCCCTAGCTTCATCCCTAGCACAGGATGCGGTGCAGCTCATAGTCTTTCGGGCCGTGACAGGTGTGGGAGGTGGGGGTTTGATGACAGTTGCACAGATTATTGTAAGTTGAAATAGTAGTCTTCATAACGAATTACTAAACTAACATTCGCAGGTTAGTGATGTTGTCACCCTCAGAGAACGAGGAAAATACCAAGGCATTTTGGTGAGTGTTGCGCGGGATCGACATAACCCCAAAGGTACTGATTTATGACAGGCGCTGTTGTTGCTCTCTCGTACGGAATTGGACCAGTAGTTGGTGGAGCATTAGCTTCTCAATCGAAAAATTCTTGGTACGTCGAAATCTAGGCATCGAGAACCTGGGTAGTTGAGAACCTAGGTAGCCGAGAACCTGGGTGGTTGTAGATCATACTAACTCCATGACTAGGAGATGGATTTTCCGGCTCAACTTGCCCCTGAGTCTCTTTTGCACCTTGTGTGTTATTCTGTTCATGCCATTGAAAAATGTAGAAGGCAGCTGGAAAAAGTGCATTGGCATGGCATTATCAAAAACTGGGTGAATCTAACAGAGAAACATAGGAAACTAGCTGCCGTCGACTTCTTTGGTGCGTTTCTCACGTTGCTAAGTTCGACATTGGTTCTGGTGAGTTTGTCACGAACTTGTGTCATTCATCGCTTCACCACTAATTAAATTCGCTCCAGCTCGGCTTGACCTGGGCAGGTGCAGAATACCCATGGGACTCTGTGTATGTCATTGCTACGCTTGCCGCCGGGTTATTATCCTCTGTACTGTTTATCTTGTGGCAATGGAAGGGGCCAGAGTTCCCCTTGATGCCATGTAAGTTTCGTATTGGAGTGGGTGGCTTCGCACCACGACTGACGTTGCCGATTTCAGTACATATATTTAAACAAACCATGGTTGTGGGTGCATGTCTCGCAATGTTCGTCAATGGCTAGAACTTTGTCGTACAAATATACTACATTCCCACGTTCTACCAGCTAGCATACGGGTACTCAGCCGTACAGTCTGCTGCACTTCTTCTTCCACTTGTGATGGTTCAAAGTACGTTCTGCTTTCATCCCTCTTCCATTGCTTGATCTAAGTGCTCTGCAGCCGCTAGCAGCACCTTCTCTGGTTTAGTAGTGACATAGACTAGCCGATATCGAGTGAGTTGAAGAAACAACAGATCCCAAAGCCTCAAATCCCGCTAACCCCACACTTAGGAGAGTATTCTCGTAGGGTGGGTTATTTGGGCCATTGGTCTAGGGTTATTTTCAACTCTTGATGAGGACTCCGGGCTTGGAAAACAGATTGGCTATGCATTGTTGTCTGGTTTCGGTGTAGGACAGACGCTCCAACCGTAAGTTCAGACAACATTCAATCTCGCCCAGATTCTCATTCCGACAGGTCACTTGTTGCAATCCAAGCGGGCGTAGAGCGTAAAGACATGGCTGTGGTGACAGCAACCCGAAAGTATGCACGTACAACCATATCCAATATCTAACCCAAAACCGCTGACAACCCAGTTTTATTCGAAATCTCGGCGGTACTCTTGGCCTCGCAATTTCCGGTACAATCCTGTGAGTTGACTCCCCAATCCACCTCAACCCCACTGACAATCACCAGGAACAACACATTGCGTCAGAAACTCTCTCCCCTGGGTTATTCCGACTCTGAGATCCGGGAGGTCCTCGATGATCCGGTTGATATTCTGAGCGGTGCAATAGACGGACATGATCTTCGAAAGGAAGTTTTAGCTGGTTACCAACGGGGATTCAGAGCTGTGTTCCTTGTTGGCGCAGGGCTGGCTGTGTTTGCGTTCGTGATTTCTGTGCTTATGATGCCTCAAATCTCTCTGGAAAGGAAGGATGACGAGCAACTGAAATTGCAAGCCAAGCGCGATATCAATGAGAAGAAGCAACAAAAACGAGAGGCAGATGGAAAGAAAGCAGCCACACCGGCTATGGAAATAGAGGTGGAGAAATTGTGACATCATGGCACATACTGTAACTCTCGGTGAGGAGCATTAAAAGAAACTGGATGCGGTAGTGGGATTGCGGAAAATGCATTTATAATTTGTACATAAACAATAGATGTGCGTTACGGGGAATGATAAACCCCCGCTCAAACCAGCGCAACGAGCCGCAAGGTATGGACCGCGAAGTGTTATTCCCAGACAACAGTCCTGAATGCAGTGTCGGTCGGGGGAAACTTGCAGCCTCGAGGTGCGGAGGTAGCTCCGCACCAAATAGTTAAGCGAGTGATCTTTCATGGTCGAGATACCCTACCATTTCCTCTTTTTTTCAGCCTTCAGACACCCTTTCTTCAACCTAACCTCCCTTTTCTCCTCCCCTGCTTCTTGCAACTTTTGCATCCTCTCTATATCGTGCAAATCCTTGACACTCACTCCCGCCTCAATCCCGACCTCAATCCAATTCAACTTCCTTCCCACCGCTAGTAAGCTAATACACCTCTTCCCGCGCGCCCCTGCGTCGCCCGCACACATCAGCGGTGTCTTTCCCTCATCATCCATCCTAGCCGCATCCGCTCCACTCTCCAACAGAAACGCAACCACCTTTACTCTACCTGCAGAAGCAGCAAAATGCAGTGGAGATTCTCCGAATGGCGTCAGAATATCCACCGGGACCCTTTCGACAAGCATGCGAATGGTCCTCAGTAGCCCTTTTCGCGCGGCAATATGTAACGCCGTTACTCCATCCATCGAGACGAACATGGGGTCAGCACCACCGCCAAGAAGCAGTTTGACTATTTCTATCGCCCCCTCTGACGCAGCGAGCTGTATCATAGACCAAGCATGTGTACTTCGGGTGTCAAGTGTATTCGGGTTTGCACCGACAGCGAGGTAGTGGCGGACAGCAGCTGAAGATGAGTACTCGACCGCGCAAAGAAGTAAATAGTCGCGGGGGTCTTCAGGGTAATATCCCTCAAGGAGCGGATGCTTCAAGTAAAGGAAGCGGTCGTAGAGGGACGAGGTGAGTAGATGGTGGAGGTAGCGAGAGCATCGAGCTAGAGCGGAGAGGGTGGTGTTGCGAAGGTGGTCTCCGATTGCGAGGATGAGATGGGGCGGGAGGGCGAGGAGCGGAAAGCCTGCTGCTTGTGCCGATGATCCTAATGTACGGCGAACACGCGGATTGTCTGCAGTTATTCGAGGAATACGCGGATTGTATGTAGGCTTGAGGGGCGCTGGTCGGTTATAGGGAGTTGGGGGGAACGGAACGGCGTCAAATCTTGCTGATTCGAGAGATTCCTGGCTCGTGGGGAATACAACATGACGGCGGCGGCGTCGGATGGAGCCTAAAAATTTCATGATGTTGTTACGGTGTTTGAGACAAGTAGGCAGAAGTGCTGGGGTAATGGCGAGTCTAGAGGTAATGATATCGTTAATGGAATAAAGTTTGCGGTGTTATCGGGGAAGGCACAATCCGGATCATGAGTCATCACTTTGACGTTCATCAGCTTCCTCTTTTTTCAACTCGACACAGGGCCATGGGGTTCACTCAGCTACCTTATTTCCTATAACCAGCCTAGTTCTCCCAAAAATGTATCCTAATTTCCCTACTGGTGGGCAAAGATGCATTATAAAGCAGCTGCAGCATATTTTGAAACATACCATCCCTAAAGGCTGCATTCCGCTCTGCCAAGGAAGGAATGGATATATTGATTCAATGCGCAGCATCTTCCGGAACCATAAGCGCTGGGTCTCCATTCATAGCGGGCAGTCAGGTCAGCTTAAATACAGGACTAGAGTACCTACATTTGACAAGGAGATGATGACAATAATGGAAATTGCTCAGCCAGATGTAATGCGCGGAAGTCGCTCAATTCGCCCCACACGCATATTAATATTAATGAAGTCATCAACATCCGTACCGGGTTTTCCGTTGACAGGCATCTCATCCGCTCACTTCCATCAATATAAAACTCGAAACGGAGTTTTTGGTCCCACAACTCCGTTTCGAAAAGCATCATGATTGATGCACGGATAGTTAGTCTGTCAGACGGCTATATATTAGGGTGTTTTGCTGGTGCGTAACCCCCAATCGACGTCATGCCTGTGCCCAAGCCGTCTGACACCTTAATACTCTACTGCAACGGAGAATCGCTCGGCAACCGGGAAGAAAATGCTCCAAAACCTAGGTCAAATCTTTTTTTTTGAAAAAGAAAAAACCATGTCTTCACCCTCGGGTTTACCCTCTACGCACGCTGCAATTACCATCTTATACATTTCGACAGTGCGTTTCTCTATTCGGGGAAATCAGCACATCTCAGTGTATACCACCGTAAGGGACATTAAGGGACAACACAGGAAGTTGGTGGTGGTTGGTCGTGGTGTAAACAGAGAGAAAAATGGCTGTGGGGGACAGAGTAACATGAGCGCGCGCGGCTTAAACCGTTCAATTCAACGGTCCGAAAAGAGTAGCTGATAATACGGCGCGACCACAACCGACAGAAAAGACTCGGATCGGAAATTTCAAGCCAGCGACGTCCTCGGTTGAGTTCGAAACCGGAACACCCCAAAGCCGAACAACGACCCGAGCACCACGGATCCGCAAACGCCCCGTTCCGGAATGGCTAGATTACCCGATCGCTATGAAGATATAAAAGTTTCCTCCAGTCTAGTCGCCTAGAGAGATTCAATCGATATCTAGTTTATTTCACCCAAATTATAGAGCCGCTTACCCGATTAGGGATTCTTCAGGAGGATGGATACAGCTAGATTCCAGGTTACGCCTAACTATACATTGCCCTCCGGTTTGTATTTATTCAATTCCGTAGAGTACCTTCCATTCCTACCTCTCCACAGCTGACTTATCGTAAGAATTTGACACACGATAAAAAGCAAAACTATTGGCACCGAGGCTGCACCGGAGAAGGAGCTCGGCAGTTGGCTCAATTGCAAGTTAACCCCCAGAGTAGGTTGTAGTTTTTTTAACTTGTAACATCGAACAAGAATATGAGAGGGCAGATGAGGGCGTCCGTCTGATTGAGTCTGTTTATAGAGTGGCTGGATACCCTGCATCTGACAGCGGTGCAAATACAAAGAGGAGGATGGGTCGAAGTTAAGGCGTTGTTATTGGCTGCTACACTAATAATCACCCAGCCTTGGTCTACCGTACCAGGTGATACACTGCCGGCACTTTCGTGAAGATAGATTTCTGGGGCAATATAGGCTAGTGGTGACTGGTATGGAGTACTTAAGTACAGTATGTACCAGCCACAACTGCGATGCTCTCGAGTCCCGAGAACGCCCCGCGCACGACGGACAAAAGAGAGTAAAACAATGAGCGCTACAGGTTTCAAACTTTAGTGTTTACAGAACTTAGCAGCTGATGTTTGTAGTACCTGGCGTTTATAACACTATGCCACTATTTCTGATTTGTTAGAGATTCCGACCTATATTATGCAAAACAAGACCCAAAAATCCACCTGAGTAGCAATTATAATTAAGTGTATCCAGAGTTACGGCTGCGAGCCTGATAATCTGACTTGCTTGACACTGAGAAAATGTAGAGCCGTATGTACTGGTACCATACAGTTGAGATTCTGGACTGAGCTAGAGGAAACCGTTTCAGACACAGCGGGTAAAATAAAGCAAAGAATGGTCACTAGAGGTTTCGAATCTTGGTGTTTGCAGTACCGAGTGTTTATAGCACCATGATCTAATTGATCTTTACAGGTTTTGAACCTACGACCTTAAGGCTTCCAATACTCAGGATATGTAATATCGGTTGTTTGAATTGATGAGCGAACGAGTGTTGAGATCAATCGAGTACGAATAGAGATATTGAATTGACTATCGTACAAAAGTTATTGTCTAAAGAGCAAAGAGAGAGAGAAAGACAGGCAAATATATGAGAAAGGAGAGAGCATACTCGGCGAAGCCGAGTATCACATCCGGAGACCGATGCCGGGCATCGCTGTCGGGGCTGGACCTACTCCTCGGCATGGGGGGCTGGTGGCGGCCCATGGGGGCCGCAAGCCACCGGCCTCATGCCCGCAGCTTTAGGCCGAAAGCCACACAAGCCATCGGGCCAAATCCCGTGCCAACAACGAGCGTTGAAACATCTAGTTGCGCATATGCATCATCTCTAAGGTTCAGTGCAAGGTTGAAAATCTGGTTGATAGGAGATGAGATGTGTTGAATTCTTTCTCTCTCACAGGGCTACTGTGATGCTGTGCTCGTATCCGAAGGTTCAATCACTGAAAACCTCTTAGACTCCTAACATATCTACAAGATATCTAGCGAGAAACTAAATTTAGGTGAAGTGCGGTGCCTACTCATAGCAAGAAACCCTGGAGTCGAACCGGATTCAGAGCGGGTTTAGAACGCTCAACCTAGGCCAAACTTTCGCCAAATACCTAGAGATCCTTTGAGTTCTTCAAGTTTTAAAACGTATTCGAATAACGTGCGCCGTGCAAGGTATGTGGTTTCGCAAGGACGACCACTCTATTCCTGAGGTTTCGAGGGTTGATTGTAGCTCCCTAGTCATTGAGTAGTTGGATGAAGCGTTATTGGTGGTTATTCCAAGCAATCAGCTATCAGAAAGCTTAAAACGATATAGAACCTCCTTTTAATGCTCGGGCAGCTGCTATCCAGCGTGTTTGCCTTTAGCCTGTAGTTGTTTGTCAGTGGTAGAAAATAGAAATCCAAGTGGCCACAGACCTCATCAAATGCGAGCTGCACCTTGTGGAGAGTCCAGTTTTGATCTATATAATAACTAATGACAGTCATCATCGCCAATTTTTTGGTTGAAGTCCACCCTTAGCCACGACTCCTGTCCGCTCCCGTGAACTCCAGCCGCGAACCCGAACCCGACCTTTGATCCTCGTCCGTCTCTCAAGCCTCGCCTCCTAAAGGTCACGTACCTTGAGCTTCCTGCCTTGCCTATTGAACCCCGCTCCCAGTGCGCCCCGTTACGCCGGTGATCGGTCATCGTCATGCAAAGCCCCTCCAGTGGCGCTGTCCTCAACCCCCACCGCGCCATCCTCCACCATCTAGTACCTAGTATGCCACCCCTTCTCATTAATAACCACCTGCACATGGTCAGGAATTGCCAGCAAGAGTGCCTTAAAGTGGTTCTCCGGTATTTTCTCCCAGGACTCCGGCAAAATTTCTGTAAGCTTGGCCTTAACGGTGTCTGGGGCACCTGATATGTCACCAATGTCCGGATAGTCAGCGATGACCTGCCACTTGAGAAGAACCTACGTGTGCTCAATTACGTTGAGGTCAGGTTAGTAAGGGGGGTGGTCGGCAGTAGTGATGTTGTTGGGGCTAAAGAATGACTTCATGACGTTGGAGGTGCGAATTTTCCCATTGTCTTGCTGAAAAATAAGGACATCGCGCTGGCGGAGGATAGGCAGAAATACTTGCATAACATCTCTCTATAGACAGCGGAGATGATGGACTTTTGACGAGCGGTACCAGCGGCCCACGTTTTCCACCCCAAAAGCAGCCCCGTACCATAAGTTTTACTTAATGTTTTTTACTTTCCAGCATACAATCCTTCTCCCACTTCTCCGGGTACGGAATACCCATAGTTGATAACCTAAATGCTGCTTCTCCACCGTACACTCGTCACTCCAGATGACCTTCTCAAAAATTCTCTGCGGTCCAGTGACGGCGTGCTAAAGCCCACTGTAAGCGAGCAGCAGCGTGATCCGGCGTCAGCTTTGGTCGTTTCTTTGCTAGTCACTTTTTTATATTGTATTTTTGAAATAGACGGTCAATAGTGTCCACAGAGACATGGGGTACATAGAGTCGGCGTATCTCCTCGCGTGTGTAATGGCGGTGTTTTCTGATAGCGGGTAAGATGCCTCGTTTTTCCCGACGGCTAAGCCTTTCTGGCCGCCCGGAACGTGGTAGATTGTTGGGAACTCCTCGCACATAGTACTGTACAAAAAAGCTTTTGACTGTCAATTGACCAGGGCTGGGAGACAATGGTGGCTGCAGTAGCAAGCACACCGTAGAAGGCAATAATCATGCTCTTTTTGGCATCTGTCATCCTGCGTCGCCTTTCACCGCCTTTTTTTTCTGCTAGCTACTAGTAGCTTTATTTTGGGGAGAGTTGAACTTCACTGGCTTTTGTTTAGTTTTTGCTATTATTACTTACACTAGTGGTAAAGATGAAATGAAAAGGAGATATAGTCTTTGTCTTTGTGAGGTCCGGGTCGTCCACCCTCCTTTTGTTTGTTTGTTTGTAATCATATTGCATTCAGCCGCCTATGGACTGTGTGTAAACTCCCCCAAACTACTAGGTGCTCTCACTCAAGATATTGGCAGAAAAGAAACTAACGAAATTTATCCCAACCACAGAATACCTATTTAAAAAAAAGCAAATACGGAAGATAGAAGAGCAATCGTATTAGATCCATGCGTAAAGACGTAGAAATGCCGAGAAGCAGATCCTATCCGAGCGCGGTGGATACCTGGTTGGCCTACTCCTAAAGGGTGTCTCCTTCCACACCGCAGTCGTAAAATTGGCGATCGAGGGCCGAGATATCGGAATGTATGTTTCCCCGGGTAGCCGGCCTGTAAGAGCACCACTGTGAGCGACTACCTTCCATGGATGGAGGGCTCCTTCTTGACTTATCTCGAATGTTCGAAATAAAGCACAACGCCATGGTCGGGCGTCACGATGAATTTGGGCCCTCTGATGTCTTGGTGGGCAAATCCATTCGAATACAACAATTTGAGACACTGGCGGCTCTCGTAATAGTATTCATATGCCATGCATTTCCAGCTGGGGCTGAGATAGAAGGAAATCATCTAAGTGCTGCCTGACGATACGTTTGAGTAGGAGTGCTACCCTATTGTTATTGATCTGGTACAAACTGTAACAGAAGGTAAGAGATTGGCTTTGATACGGTGTGAGAGTACTATATACTAAAGCTTTGTGATATGCGTGCAGCATCTTATTGTGGCTGAAGTGCTTGAGGACTAGATTCGATGAGGCTGAAGGAGTGAGGGGGTCGGTCTGTTGAGTCAAGTGAGTACGAAGAATGAGTCGTGAAACATATAGGAGCCTACCTAGATAAACAACGAGAACATGACTTTTCCATCTGCTTTCTCTATCTCTAGCTCGAGGCGTGAAAAAACGTAGCTGGAGACAAAAAGGCCCTTGCGGTGCGTCGAGCGCGGTCGCCGACAATGCCAGAGTCAACGAGGTCCCGAGGAGGAGTGAAGTGGGCGGCACTGATGGCGCAGAATTGTATCTCGGGATGATTCATTGGATATATCACCACATTTCCCCAGTAAGAATCATCACTACCACCCGATACCCTCAAGCTCTTGCGATCCGCGCCAGATCGCTGTGGCTGCTTCTGCACCGGTGACTTCTAATCCGTCTTTCCGGGGTATATGTCTGAGTAATCAAGATCTGACTGCACTGTCGAACTTCAAGGTCCACTGTAGGGTCTAGCGAGGCTAGCTCCACGATATATAACAGCAACAGGTAGCATGTATAGAGCTTGCTTACCTCATGCCCCCAATACCTTCGAAGCCATCCCAAACTGAAAGCAAAAAAAGTTCTCGCAACGTCAGTTCGCCGACTTTTGTACCTGTTCCGAGCCATATGCCAAATTTTCCCGTTGGGCCAACCGGTCGATACACTAAAAAGTTAACCACTTAGCTAATCGGTCGACCTGTTGGGCAATGGGAAAATTTGGTGTACCGGTTAACCCATTGCTAAAGCGGTTGACCAGTGCATTAAGAGGGTGCATCAGTCAACTCACTGACTAAGAGGTCGACCAATTGACAAAGTTATGAAATCTCGCCAGACTATTACACCTCTTCCATTCGCTAATGTACATTTACTTATTCATCCTAATTCTGGGATACGATCTACTAATATAATTTCAGTATGAATTGTAAATGGTGCTAGGTTTCTAGTCATGCTCATCTGCATGACAATAGATTCAACTCTGTATTTGGTATTTCATGCAGCGGCGGATGCAACAGCCGCAGCAGCAGTGGCAGAACTGCTAGTGGAAGCAGACTCAAAGATAATAGCTGAAATGGTAGATATTGGATAATTATAGTGGCGAGAAACTGAAATAGTGATTGATAGTTGAGGGGAAACGTTGTGGCTCGAAGTGGACCTTTATGGGAATACCGTGATCCCAACCTCCTACTTGGCTCCTCGTCAGTTGGTGTATAGGTCGACCTATTCACCAAGACAATTTGATGTATGGGTCAACCTATTAACCAACCGGAAAACTTGGCGTATAGGTCAAAACATACCAATGTCGTTTCCTGTTGCTGCAACCGCATGCCAAACTAGCTCACCCGCAAACGCCGGTTCCTTGAACTTAAAGTATATTATCCATTCATCATCGGCGACAATGATCTGCTTGAAATTATGAGTATGGCATATTTTCTAATTTGCTTAGTGATAATACCCCAGTCACTCGCCGTGTCGGGGGCCTGTGGTCGAAGTGCTCCGTTATTGTCACAAATTCGTGCTAGCCTTGAATTCGTATCCTAATAATGCCTGATATACAAATCTTAGGTTCACAGACTTGCCACAGCCGACTAAGCGCAGAACAGAGATATCTGGGCGGGTAGCATTACCAATGGTAGCTGAGGATTTCTCGGACCAGAGAGCCATATCATAATGGTGCATCGAAGATGGATCAGCCATGGCTAGAACGCCCGGCCAGCATGTAACAATAACACCAGGTTCAAAGAATAGGCGAACATCTCCCTGATTCAAGCAGGCATCCTCGGTTGATTGCTAGAAATCTGCAAATTAAAACGGGACAGTGAACAGCCATACACGGAACGAAATGTAGTAGGGTATATCTTTTGTTGATGATGTGGCATGGGTGGTGGAAGGTGAGGATGTGGGGGAATGCACACAACGACTTGAGAGATGCGCTGCGGAAACAACAATTTGGGCAAAGAAGAATGCCTGTCAGTTCGACATCGAAA
>Ga0307512_10000546_pt1 | contig 55473 bp, 50 predicted proteins | sample 14_EM_MG_FD_200267 | JGI IMG/M metagenome (GOLD analysis project Ga0307512, IMG submission 200267) | Populus trichocarpa ectomycorrhiza microbial communities from riparian zone in the Pacific Northwest, United States - 14_EM | ecosystem: Host-associated > Plants > Roots > Unclassified | place...
ATTGTATACGGTTGCAAACGTGGACTCGAGTGATAGTAAATATAGGTGTATAGGTAAGATTATCGCTAGAGATCTAAGTCTCGTGGCGAGCTGACTATATAGAATGGCCATTACCCGGCCACAGTCACGTGTCGCCGTTACAACCAATCATCATCTCATCTCTTTCCTTGTTCTCAATTTTGTTTCTTAGTACTAGCCAATCAACTATCTCGCTGCGGCTACTGCCTCCCTATGCTCCTAGAAACGAATCCTCCTTTTTCGTAGCTTCCTACGGAAGATCCAGTGCGATCTCGTGATCCGGGATTTTCGCCACACCGTGTACCATGCGCAAACACATGGCCGACCGGAGAATATGATTGGAGTCGTCACACGCTATTAGCAGGCATTCATGGCTCAGCGGCGGAAGGAATTGGACTACCTGCTACCATTGGCTGAGTTCACCTAAAACGCGGCATACCATATGTCATTCAAGACTTCCACATTTCGGGCCGAGGTGGGATTCGTGATGATGATGCGGCTTGTTCTGCTGGTACCAATCCCGTGTGCCGACTGTATGCTGAAAATCATCCCGGAAGCAGATGAGTTTGCTGAACAGATGTTCTCAGCTCTCGGCATGTTGAGAGAGGGGTTGGAGGACGTGCAAACATAGATGATTCGGGAACCTAATAAGTCTGGCCGCAAGCACGATTTCAAGGTGGGAGATTCTGTTATTCTCGAAACCAGGCTCCTCCCAACCAGCTATGCAAATCGTACCTAATCGTACTTGGTAAATCTCGAGTCCAGACAGTTTCAACGGCCTTTTTGCAGGCCGTTTTGCGTCACAAAAGCCATCAGTCCCAACGCTTTCAGGATTGTCACCCCAGCTCACAGAAAAATGCCCAATGCTTTAAACGTCACCCGTCTGAAACGAGATCGCTTCAAGCCGGGCGAGATCATACTCCACTAACATTGTTGCGTACGATGACTCATGAGGATCCGGAGTATGAGGTTGAAGCCATACATGAGCATCAGGGGAGTTTGGCCAAAACCCTACAATATAAGGTAAAGTGGAAAGGATATCTTGAACCAGATTGGCAACCGTTGACCAATTTGACAGGCGGCTCCTGAGATTTGCTGCGAGATTACCATCAGACGATGGGTCTCTTGGTCTTTAGATATATGTTGGAAGGCTGACCAACGGGTGTTTGGCGCTTCATATGGCTGTTGACACACAGGAGGCGGGATTGTCAGTGTTTGAGCTTTATTATCTTTTTGTTGGCTTTGTTTTGTGGGCTGCCACTGGTTTTCTTGGAGTGGAGGTAGTTGTGGGAAGTTTGGACTTGTACATGAGGTGCGGCTCTGTGCGGCTCTGCTGCAGTGATCTGACCAGGTTTTCTTGGAGCGGAGGTGGTTGTGGGAAGTTTGGACTTGTACATGAGATGCGGCTCTGTGCGGCTCTGCTTGAGTGATCTGAGCAGGTTACCCGGCGCTGGCACGATCGACATCCATGCCACTAGCTACCTCATTGACTTTACCTTCTCACCACCCCTCACATACTTGGCAATCTGCCAGGAAAAAGTATCAGAGCCAAGTTACATCAAATTAAGCTTCTGAGATTTTTAGATTATTTGTATATACTTGTCATTCAATTACACTTCATTATCCCCCTGGTTATTAGTTGCAGGTTCCAGGAAGCAGTTTACATATTCCTTCAGTATAGCATAACTATGACACATTTCAGTACAATGGTGATAGTGTATCTGTTGTATGATATATTACCCCAGATTGGCATCAATTTTACATTGATTTCAACTTGGATCATCATTTGCAGCGAACATCATCTGGGGGTTGATATCTTGTATTGCAAAGAATGGAGCGGATGTGGTTATTTCCGATGTTCTCTTATTATGTGTAACATCCTCCTGTACCATCCACTTCACCTAATAGTCCTGGTGATGGTTTACTCAAACTGCATTATACAGTTCAAAGCTGGCTATCCTACTGTCTATCTGGCAGTCTGTCCGGATGAAAATCTGCTCACAACTTTCATTTAACCCCAAGTCTCTTAAATTGGTGAACCAACAATAGCAAGCTAATTATAGTTTGCCAACCAAGACTATGGAAAGGAGGTGTGCATGAAGTCATACCATATTTCGAATACACAGCTCTACAAAATCATTTGCATCAATCATTGAATACAATAAAACAAAGTGTTACTCTCTTCCATGTCAGTCAACTCCAATCCAATTTTGATTGAATTTGTCAGGTTCTGGTAAACCAGTAACAAAATCAATTGTTACTTCGTCCAAAAGTTCTTTATGTACTTGTAATGTGCAGAGTGCACCAAATGGGTGTATGTCAAGGTTGTCTTGAATAATGATAGCTAATACTGTTTCGATTATACTGAATGACTCCCTCAACCCATATGTTTCCATATCTTAACCTAGCTACCAGAGGAATCGATTTTGCCTATCTTGGAAATTCAGCAAAAGATCAATTGTGTATTGTTTGACTTAGTCATAACTATAACTCATTATGATCGAGAATGTATACATTTCCTCGATTTCAGGATCCCATTTCCACCCTGGTCAACCCAGATAATGATATTTCTGCCAGGTTTGCGCTACTGTATACAATCTGAAAATCTCTATCTGGAAATCCATTAGTTATGAATACTTGAATACACTGATGGGACATAGCTTGATGGCCCTGTATAGGTGCATACAGTGCTGATACATTCTAATATTCAGGCAAGTTCTACAGCTTTGAAACCTCCTCTTCCATATCCATTAATCTCTTATCCCCCCTCTTGGTATAGTTTTCTAAGCTTCTGGTTAATATATATGGAATTCCACTTGACTTTGCCTCACAATATACTATGTTAAACTCAAATTTTCATATGAAATCCAACTAGCCAGCTTGTTATCAATCCACAAGCTTTGGTGACAATAGATATCCCAGATTCTGATGATCACTGAGTAGCAGGTGGGAGCATCGTGTTCCAGTGAACTCTGCTCGCCGTTGCTTGACTGCCATAATCATATGCATGTTCCATTTGTTGGATATATCATAATTATATTCACCAGTGGAGTAAAACTTTGAGGATTATACTACTGGGTATAACACCTCCTCATTATCGTACAGTGACACAACCCTTGCACAATCACAATCTGCAGCATCTGGCTTAACAATAACTTCCAAATTATAATTATAATGCCCAAGAATTGCAACTATTGTAAATGGGGTAAATACTCTCTCTCAAGCTCAATGTAGTTCCTGATTCTGGACAAAGGGTTTATCATTCTCCATAAGTTGGGTTAAAGATGCAGCTTCTTCCAAGCACCTTGGAATACAGTGTTAATAATAATTGCACAATCCAAACAATTGTTACACAGCCAAAAGAACCTTCGGAGATCTATTGACTATTATTGGTCATTTGCCGATGTTTTTGAACAGTATCAATCTTAATCTGATTTATCACAGGACAATCTGGTAATATAATCTAATCCAGATATTGAATCATATTCTTATCCGTGTGCCAGTAACTACATTCGTGCCCATAGCTGGGCCCACGTTTGAAATACACATCACACAACTACAATCCAGCCAAATGCCCCCAGAATATATCACAATACTGTACATATGGTGGAATTTATAAAAACCATGTTATTTGGGTGTGAAACAAAAAGCCTCATTGTAGTTATCACACTATTTGCTGGTTTTGTCACCTTCTCCAATACCACCTTGAGTACTTCTCCACCTGCAAAGGAAGCAATCTACTCTACTCTCCATCCGAATTGAGAAATAGATTCCTGGTATCGTTTGGCAGTGGGGATGGGAGGTGTTCATGGCAACTAGCCTGGTAGGCAGTGGGGGGATGGCAGATTGTATGGTGGGAGCTGACCAAGTGATTTTTTGTGACGCCGGAATGTAGGAGGAACGTTTCATTGTTAATGAACTTCCAGCCTGCAGAAGGTCATGCACAATGGAAGGAAAAAGGTCAAAGTGCTCCAAAGTGCATTCTTTGTTTGCTGGGAGATCTTGATAGATCATAAGGCAATTGATCAGAGCCATCCTCAGAATCCAATAGAAAACTCCATATCAATTACATCTGGATATGAGCTGTATATCAAAATAGGTTCAATACTGGTCACCCACATCCACACCCACCTTGTGCTGGTTGTAGGCATCAACCATGACTGGTATATCAAGCTATTTCTGGCATTGTCCAGGGAGAAATGTGGAATTTGTTCCACTTGCATTGGTACTCTTGTTGCCTGGATGCTTTCTCATTCTCAGCAACAGTGGATCCTTATCACTAAGAGGGTGAATTATAGACATTATGGTAAAAGGAGAACTGTCCATCCATATCAAGGTTGCAACCCCATCATTAACAGCTCAACTTCAAAAATAATAGGGCAATTTGGCATATTTCCCAACTTTGAGCTTCTTGAAAAATCCTTGGAACTGCTGTCTGCAAATACCACATGCTATTATTCCAATTCCATGGAGCTCTGCCAGCCGAGGTCCTGATATAAAGAAGTTGTCCACGTATACATTAAATGAGAGCTTTCGATGACTTTGGTGTAAACGCCTCATCATGTGATAAATCATGTGTCCAGTATCTGTAAGCTGTACCAGATGGGATTCTACATCAACAGGATCCTATTCTACTGCATTTGATGATGGGTGGAACTCCCAGACATAGCCCTTCTCTGGCATGCTGAAAAACTTATATTCCTGATAAATTGGCATGTTTGGCATCTTTGCAATGTGAATAGACCTCGCTGTGACAAGAATCATGCCTGCATCCGTAGTGACATTGTTGGCAACGTACTAGGACCTGCTGCAAGACATACCCCCGCTGCCGCTGCCAAATCACAACCATTGAATGTCAACAAGGCAAGTCTTTGGGAGTTTCTGTTGGCAAAATTTGTGGAACAACATGGATGAAGTGGCAGATCACCTGAATGTGAGTCTTGTCAAGGCAGGATGCTAGTGGCAATTCATCTTAGGGAAGGTAATCACCATCCTTCATCCAATGCCTTGCACGAGGTGCTACTAAAAGACCCAAATGGATTTGAATTGCCTACTAGACATAAAGCTTCTGAGCAGTAACTAGCTGCCAGGAATGCTGCCGCACCTTCTCTGGCCCAGAAAGCTGCTGGTGGGGATAGGAATCGGTGTTGGCTACAGGCTGTCCCAGATTTGAGTTGGTTACAAAGCGACTGAAGATATAAATAGCGATGGCATCCAGCTCGGAGAACAAGAGGGGCAAATGGTTTGTTTCTTTGTGAACAGGAACAATCAGTTGTATTGGGTCCTAAGTGAAAAGCTCAGGAAGATCTTTGAAATTTTGAATTAGTTTTTTGTGTGATTTCTTAAACTGCTTGGCCAAGTAAGGAGCGGTGATCAACCAGGCTGGCTGCATCGGCAAGAGTGCAAATTGACTACAGACTGTGCTACGCCCACTCGCTCACATGCGCAGCTGATAGCAAGCTTCACGTGGACCCCTGCGCGATGCGCAACCTATCATCATCTTAGTCAATTCATAGAGGTGTGCTTGTGGGCCTATGGAATTATATATGGCTGGCAGCCAGAGATGAACCTATGGCAGTCCTCACTGCTCTACCAGTACTCTAAACAATCGCTGAAAGTCCGCTTCGGAGCCTGATTGAGCGCTTGCATGAATTCCTCTTGAAAGCCTGCTGGGAAGCTTCCTTGAGAGAGCGTCGCATCTGCAGGAGCAGAATTTGCCAGTGGAAGCTGTTGGCCGATAGACAACTCTTGCTTTGTGGAAGCATTGGCTAATTGACTGTTTTAAATCTGTGGAAGCTTGGATACTAACATTGACGTTGCCAACTTACATGACTAGGTGCTGCTGGTACAATGATCACCGTCACTGGCACCATCACCATAGCCATCTTCACTATTCGCATGATAATCATCGCCAGCATCACGATCAGCCCCGGACCGAATGCGTGCACATACGCCAACAATCCGTGCATCAGCAACACAGCTAGTTTCCATCAGGGACACCCGGGTGATAGTGCCGGCCCTGACGGCTCTGACGGAACCACGTACCATATGACGGTGACTCAAACGCAACCCGTCACCCAAGCGACAGGTCGGGTTGCCTACCTACCGTGCAGTGGCAGTTATACCAGGTCTCTTATTCTTGTGACGCGTCGCTTTGTATATTACCAGGTGGACACTAGCCACCCGGGCATCGGGATGCCATCACTTTGCATTCGGAATGTGATGGTGTATACGCACTGTCAGAATGATAAGTATGTTACACTCTTTGCAGGGGCTCCGTTTCACTTTAGCCGTTGACACAATGCCTAGCGTGGTATATGCATTTCTCCGGCCGAGTGCCAAATTTTACCTTTCCGCTATAGCTCCTCATTGGATGCTGCACTTTCCCATATATGTCTAAGTTTGAGTGCTTGTCAAGTATGACAATGCAGTCTTTGCCTCGAATATATCGCTTGCTGTTGCATTTGCTTCGTCATTATCATATTTCACACATCTGAAATATACTGTCCAATCTTCACACTCTCTAGTACTATGCCCTGAGTCTCTGATACTAGGCGCTCCATCTTCCAAATTCTGCGTTGATCCACCATCGGCTTGTCATGCTTGTCCCTCCTCATCCGCATCTGCATTGTCTGCATTGTCGCCCTCAGACCCGTTGGCGTCACTGGGTCCCTTGTCGAACCTCTGGAGTTCAGTTGCAGCCCGTCATCGCCAGCTGGTGATGGGGATAGCATCGCTCTCGTCGATTGTGTCACCTTCTTCGTCATGCTCGTCGCTGCCCACTGGCATCCTGAAATGCAGTTCATCATCCATTCAGTTGTTGTCAATCGGGATATTTGGGTCAGTGCTTCTTATCTCAGGCTCCTCAAGCGCCACTTCAGAAGTGAAATGGTCAAGATGAGTAGCATCGTCAACACGGGCCGCTTCCGTGCTTATGACCTAGTCATGTGTTAGGTTCTCCGCCTGTTGGATCTGACGCTTGACCGTAGCTAGTGTGTTTTTATACACCCTCTGTTGGTTGCTCTCTGGTAGTGTGTTCCTGGTATTGATCAAGAATGTATACATGTCTGCAGTGCCAGGTGAGGTTGATAACTTGCAACTCGTTGCAGTGCAGCAGGATGCGTTGTTACCAACGTTCATCTTGTAGATGAAGCAGTTTGAGCTAACAGGTCTGTCCGCTTTCAGCTTTGACTTGGAAGGTTTTGAAGGAACATCTTTGTTCTTTTGCCACTCCAGGAGAGCATGGCGCAATGCGGTGCAGGTAAAGATAATCAGTGGCAACGGTATTTGACTGTCCATGTCATCAATCGTGGAATTATAAAATCCATCAGCAGCCTTACTGCGGTTCTTCGCCCAAGGAGAAAAAGTGAGTTAGATATTCCCCGGGAGAGCTTCCGCGAGGAGGTCAAGTGGACTGTCGCCATTCGGTAGCAGCTTTCGACTCTCTCTGCGTGGGATCTGGACTGTGTACACCACCTTCCGCACGCTCAGCCACAGGCAAACAATACTTATCATCTGCCAGACGGGAATCAATGAAGTCCAAACACTCTGCTTCAGATTTCAAGCGGTGGAGATCATCATGTTCAGCGATATTCTCCCTTGCTGACTGAATAAATTGGGATATAACTTGTTCGACTTTTGCTCGAACCTGATACCAGATCGAGTTTGTAATATCCAATGTGGGATGTCGTGTCAGCATTTCTCTTTCAATATCTCCTGTGTGCATGCCTCAAATGCTAAGGACCGAATGTTGTTTCTCTGCATAGCAGTGATCCAGTCCTTGTCTATCATCAGGCAGGGTGGGGCTTCAGCCAATGCTTTTGCAATGTGTCGCGTTGGGTAACTTACCATCTCCCAGTTGCCTGCACTGATGAACGGCTGTCTGTTCCACATATAGAGATACATGATTCTGCCCGGTGTGAATCCAAGATGCATCATGTCATGTTGACCAAATCGATGGATGCTACGACTGCGCGAGACCACTGATCGAGGTGTAGTCAGTGTCTGCGGTTCAAATTGCGACTGCGCTATCTCTGATTCGGTTCTGTACATCTTGTTCTGAATTGATTTGCAATGATCGCGCAGGCTTCTGGATTAGGGATGGGGGTGACCAGGATTTCAAGACCGCTTAGAGGAGTGGGAGTGCTAGCAATGACAGATCCAGGGATGGATACAACTAGTGCTAGCAGCAGTACCGGTTACAAACTGAACCATTGCCGAAAGAGCGGTCTGGGTTATCATTAATCGCACACCGTCAAGTTGGGTACAGATTGATGGTAAACTCCCAACCCGTCTGAATTTGGTGGGATGTCAGTGGATCGCCCAGCAGGTCCATTCATTGATTCATATAACGGTCTTGTGTTTGGAGTCTGTTAATAGTATCGTATCGAAATGGCATTTTCAACAATGAATGATAAGTTTTTGCATACTTTGCGGGTTGCAATCTCGATTGATTTGGAATCGGTGTTTTACAATTGATATATTGTATTGTTGCCAATCTGGGTGGTCAATAATTCCGTTGTGAATGCAAAGATCCGTGTAATGCCCTGATTACCAAATATGCAACAACTGAAACAGTTGACGCTCCATTGATGCTCATTCTCAGGATAAGACAGGGGTTATGGCGACGTTGCTTTTACTGGTGAAGGCTGCCATTATCGGATACATGGATGGCTGCGACCAATCGGACGATGAATTGCCCAGGATGTGACGCGAAAAATCAATGACACGCGGTTGATGCTCATTCTCAGAATGCGGCAGGGAGCATATGGCTGTAGTTTTCCCAGTAAAGGCTGTCAATATCTGAAAAATGGATATCTGCAACCAATCGGAACATGAATCACCCAGGACGCCAAGCTAAACATCTTTGACTCTCTATTGACTCTCATTCTCGGGATCCGGCAGGTAGCATGTCGCTGTAGTTTTTTGCAGTAAAGTTTGTCAATGTCTGACCAATGGATGTCTGCAACCATTCGGAACATAAATTACTCCAGGTCCAAAGTTCAAAACGTTGTCGCTGCATTGAGGCTCATTCTCAGTATGCGGCAGGGAGTATATCACTGTAAATCTGCTCGGTGAAGCCTGCCGTTATCTGATAAATAGATCTGTGCAACCAATCGGAACATATATTACGAATGATGCGAAGCTCAAAATCGTCGACGCTCCCTTGTTGCTCTTCCTCAGGATGGGGCAGGGAGTATGTCGCTGTAGTTTTCGCCAGTGAAGGCTGCCAATATCTGAAAGATGGATGTCTGCAACCAATCACAACATAAATTACGCAAGATGCGACGCAAAGAATTGCTGATGCTCCGGTGACGCATATTCTCAGGATGCGGCAGGGAGCATGTCGCTTTCTCTTTTGCCTATAAAAGCTGCCCTTATATTAGTTATGCATTAGAGCGACCAAATCACTATCTAATTACCGCACTTACAGAACAACAAATTGTTGACACTCCATTGACGCACATTTTAATGTATTTTCCATTAAACATCTGCTGCCATCGATAACAGTTTTCATCATGATTTGAACTGATTGGTTGTCTCTCTGACAGATCAAGACTTGGCCCTGTGACAAAGATGAGCACAGTAACATTCTTGCACTGTTTGCTCTCACAAGACAAAAATTTGTATATCTAGTCAAAATCTTTATTGCGCCTGCTATACATCTCTTTATCAACTGATATTCGCAAGCTACTGCTCACCATTTGCCCATAATATATCACTAACGAAAACTCTTGCTCAAGATACATACACGTGCTGGTGAAACATTGGCGCATTCTTTCCGACTTTTGCTTCACTTCCTTATTCCTCGATGTTTCGATGTCATTGAGCGTCCTCAGTATCTCTTCAGCCTGTCATTTTGACTTCGGTGTAGGCCGAATCAATCCTGGAACATTCGCCTCGGCGCACACCTCCTGCTGCTCTGGGCAGTCCGGATCCTTGATGCTATTGTCTTGCTGTATCCCAGCTTCAATGTCCGCCACGCAATCGTCTTCACTGTCAGTTGGATTATCTAAGTCGCCATTCCGGTTGAGCCAATCTGCAGTGTCCGAAATGCTTTGAGGTGAGCTATCCTGATTACTCTCGACTGGATGACAGTTGCTTCTGCGGATACACCAGACATTGAATAATTGAGTTCGTCCTCCATGGAGGTCCTTGGCAGGCAAAGGTGGTGATAAAGGAGATCTTTCTGACAGTTTAAATGCTGTCGCTCCATCAGGTTGAAAGAGTGACCATGATGCTTTGACGATCTCTTCCGTGTCAGAAATGTATCCCATAGTGGTCATCTGCATGTTTTGAGTGCAAGATCCCTTCTGGGTAGCACATAGGTTTTGGCTGCCCTGCCACAGATCCAGAAGGTTGTGAAAATTGTCCATTCTGTGCAATTTCCATTCCTCCGCCACTTTCTTGATTTCCGAGTCGTTTTCGTTGTTCATTGTATCCAATTCTTTCTCAGCGCCCACCAAAATTCAATCGTTGGCTCGAGCAAACTGCCTTTCAAAGATATCATTGAGAAGGGTTGCGGTTGGGTTTTCAACTGCCTCCAGCCGATGACATCTCGGCCATATGGAAAACTGGCCTCCACTCCGGAACCATGTGGAATGATAGAGGATATGTTGCGCACTACAGTGGAAAGATTGGCGTACTTGTAGTGCGTTTCCTCCTGTTGACGTCACAGGTCGGTTATGGCCGGCAACCAGAATTCACCGCTATTCTCCATTGGGGTGGAGATGTAATCATTGAGATGTGGATTAATTCGCCCCCAGTTCTTAGCTACTTCAGACTGCGAATTAAAATAGAGCCCGGCGGCGGTCAAAAGCTGTGCTTTGCGATCCCTTCGTCCGGGTGTCGTCTCGGTCACATTGTCAGGTGTTGAGTATTCTTCATCATCGCTGGACAGATCATATGGATCAAAGGATGATTGGTAGGATGCTGAAGCCGTTGCAGAGGGGATGAGATTACTCATTGGTAAGCATTTGTGTTTATTGACCGGCACACGTCGATGTGTGGCACAGTATTCATTCTCTATAAACTTCAGGAAGGCCTTATGGTATTGGGTAGTGTAGGATGTCTCGTCCTCAGGATTGATATCCAGTCCGTTGTCCCACGTTCTCAACAATTGCAACTTCCGGACAAGATCGAGAAGATGTGCAGAAATATGTATCATACCAGTCGTTGGAGTCACATCAGCGTGATATTACGACAGGTTCAGTTGAGATGACATCACAGCCAAGAACACCTCTTCGTTCCATCGGGTCATTTCCTTAGACAAAGTTTGCACCACGCAACCCAGGTAATCGAACATGTCATTCTACACTGTGATACCGTGATGTAACGTGACTGTTTGGCTCTTTGACATGCACAGGGTTCAATATCGAAATGGCCTCAACACTTCCATGACATACTTCACCATGATCTGATCGTCTGGTGTTGTGAAGAGTGGCCAGTAATCACTGTATTTCGGGTTGATGAGCCACTCGAGTGTGAATTGATGGAAATGGAAAGTGCGCGTATGCAACTCTGGTATCGAGTTCCAATGTGAGTTCACATTGATAATCCACAGTTCAGCGATGGGGACTTTGGCTCATTGTCAGCTAATGAACTCGTTTGAATGACCAGGTGGTAGCGTAATCAATACATCAAGCATTCTCTGCTACATGAAGGTCAGTTTCAGTACTTCCAAAATATCTTGAAATATGTACTTTCTCAATTTTCTTTGCTGAACCTGGTTTCATGGCTGACACCTTATTGATTCTAGCATTGCCCTCTTTTCGAAGCCTTTGACTCTTCCCAATGTCTATGCTTCCATTCTCTCCAAATTGCTGATTGCGCTCATGGGCTTCCCAAGACTTGGTGCGGCCCTTTACACGAAGACTGTTAATTAATGCACCTAAAGCCAGCTGTATGACGTGGGCCATGCATGGTATGTGGTTCCTCAATGCTGGCCACTCGATTTCGGATGCCTCAAGTATTGATTGCAGCTCCCGTGTCATTGGGTATTTTGATGAGGCATTATCAGTGATGATTGCAAGCCAACCACTGTCCGGAAGCTCGAAACAATTAGGCACGACCTCCAAATGTAGGGTTAGCCTAGCTCCGGTATGTCAGCCCTTGACCTACCATCCTTAATTAGGTTTTGAAAGGTGAACGAACAGGAGATCTACCTGATTGAAAGCGAGTTGAATCTCATGCAATGCCCAATTTCGGTCCATATAGTATGCAATGGTTGAGATTATGGCTAGTTTGTTGGTTGATGTCCATCAATCTTGCGGTTAGCTGACTTTATTTCATGACAGCAATTGCTTCTTAATTAGATCCACGGTCAGTGCATATGCCCTCCGGAAAACCTTGCTGAGGGTCGTTGCAGATTGCAGCACTAGGACATCGCGCTATGCCTTATATGACCGTCCCAGGTCTAGATGTGATATAGCGTACCATGCAATATGAGCCGGAAAAACCCTAATATGAGGTAACGATTCCATGTTTCATCGTAACATTCGGAAGTTTCAAAGTCGTTAGCTGCCAATTTAGCACGTTTAGTCTGTCATTTCAGTCAATATGTATCAAGGTGGATGTCAAATGTGATCTTCTTCTGTGAACATACAGTTGTGATTCCTCGACTTCCTGGCCTCTTCGGGATGTGCAAAGATATTTCATCAACCGTCGGATTGGTCATTTCAGTAATCTCTGACTCTATGAATTCGTTCAACTTTGCTATGTGAGCTTTTGCTAGCAGATGTTCCCCCATTGAGCTAGTCCCAGGGTCAGATGGATGGCGAAGAACTTGATGACAAATGATACATATGATGCCAGGGCTGGCAGCCTCCTCAATTTCCCAGTGTAAATAGAATCGCTACAAAGATGCATGTCTAGCATTATTCCATGCAATAGGCCGCTTGAAGTAAACATTTATTCAAGCCCACCAGGCATCGAAGATGATATGTGAAGTAAGGTCACTCAAATAATGAAAAAAGAGAAGTTCATTTTTGGAAGAGATCAAAACCTCGCCAAATGAGGTGTTCAAAGATTGTGAATCTGACTTGGTGGTAGGAATTCGAATGCTGGTTAATCCGACTCGAAAGACTGCCAGATATACTGATACATCAAAGCGGACTGCAGGTTCTGAAATATCGACTCTACTTCTACAAGTAAATAAATCGGAAATGTAAGACATTGCATGCATATTTGTGAAGTTGTATACAAGGTCAGATTACAAGGACTGACCGCGTCAAACTTTATATAGGAACAGCACAATACAGTTCATTGCGGAATGGCATTCTGAGCTTCCGCAAAAACCTTTGATGCTCTCGGCGGTCAATTGTAGAAGACGGACACGATATGGTGACTGAAATTTTCGCAACTAACGGCAGCTGATGGGTTCACTTTGGGGTATTGGAGTTCCATTGCCGTTAGATTATCTAAGCTGCAAGTTCAACAATCGTTGACGCTCTGTTGACTGTTAGTTGACGCTCATGTTGGGTCAACGTAATGATCTTGCGATGAGCATTTTCGGCTAGAAAGGTGGCCAATAGTTCATGTAGGGATCGATGTAGTCGCATAGCCCCTTGATCTTCCAAGATGCAAAGCCCAAAATCGTTGATGCTCCATTGAATCTGATATTCTGGGCACAGTGAAGATGTCGTCGAAAGCAGTTTTGCCTGGAAAGGCTACTGATCGTTCGATTATGGCTTAATGTCGCTACACATCCCTTCCATTTTCCAAGACGCCAGGCCAGGAGTCATTGACATTCCTTTCTTGGACATTGGAGCGACGATGTCGCTACTATCTTCGCGTACAATGGCAGCCCATAGTTCAACTAAGGTATAATGTCGCCGCACAGCACTTGCATTTTCCCTGAAGCAAGGCCAAAAGTTGTTGACGCTCCGGTGACGCTCATTCTTAGGACATAGTAGCGATGTTGTCGCACCCAATTTGCACTAGAAAGGCAAAGTATACTTTGATAATGAGTGAATGTTTTATCGAAACAAACTGCATTTTGCATGATTCAACGCCAGAAATCGTTGACGCTCCGTTAACGCTGACCTTTGAGCTCACCATAGAGACATACTATCAGTCATTTAATTCTCAACAATTGTACATAAAATCCATACAGTCTTTTTTGGCAGCCAGTATACCATTTCTATGTATTATCATTTGAATCCAAAATCTTCAAGACATCTCAGTTTCTTAGCCACCACTGAACACGTGATTTGCCTGATGAATGATGTAGGTCCGTCGCGTTTCAGTGCTTAAGGCCAGCAATTTACCGCATAAATATCCGTGCCCCAATTTTAGATTTTTATAGCCTGATGTTGTCATCATTCCTTATCCAGCTCATTCTCCTTGGTTTCCATGATGGACCATCTGCAATTTTCAATTTCTCGACGATGTGCGTGACATCTGAACGGAGAGTTATGCACTTCGCGGCATGGATGAATGCAGCCTGACGGCTGCTATTTATCCCGGTGTTACATGAGCTTTGACCGCTCCATCTGTGAGTCGTCTGACATCACTGATTTAAACATTGTTAGTAAATTTCGCCTAAAATTCAGGTTTTGCATTATCATTTAACCATAAGAGGCAACACCATATACAGTTCATTGATCCTCAATCAACTTCATTTGGAGTCTAGAACTTTCGCATGGCCCATACGACCCTTGCACACACACTGACGAATGATCCTGTCTCACAATTTCGTAATTGAAATCCAGTTAAAGCTGACAAGTAACCAAGTAGGTACAAATTTGTTGCACTCGAGATACATTGTCAAAAGTACCTATTTGGATATCTACTCCTCTAGTGACGCATGAGCCGTCACCATATCTCTGTCCGAATCAGTTCGCTATTCGGTAATTAGCTATTGATGACAGGTGCAGGGGTAAATGCTTGAGGGTTCAAATGGCTTCACAATCTCCATCTGTGACGAATAGCACACCGCGTCAGGCATTAGAGATTCTTCGTGATTGTCTGCCTCAGGTTTGAAGGAACCCAGTCTCATTTGACCACTTCACTGTCAAGACGTCACTTGCGGCATTTGTGATTGTCTGGGGACGATATCAAGAACCTACATCATCTCTCCAATTGTGGTCAGTGATGGTGTGGCTGCTGTGGTGTCTGTTTGGGGCTGTACAACTGCCCAAACCTTGAATTCTGTTGTCCCGAACTTTGTATATCTCCCCCAGAGGTAGTTAGCTTCATCCTCCCATCCCGGTTGCGTCAGTTCGTCAAGCCTCATCCGCTGGTGCCGAAAGCTCTCCATGTGGTGGTGTACGGTTTCGGAGATTGTGCTCATCACCCAGCTAGGTTTGTCATCTTCGCTCAGCTTGCGAAGCTCTGTATCTTCTTCATCATCCTCCTCCTCTTCCCCATCCTCCTCATCTTCAGAACTTGCAAGATCACTCAGACTGTCTCCGATAGCATTCAACATCTCATCAAACGTTCTTTCAGGTTTTGGGGTTGTCGATCATGCATTTTCAAGATTCCTCATATGTTCCTCCTCTCGAATACTCGCTGTCTCTGTGTCTACGACTCGCTTTCTTGACACTGGGGTCACTCCATCCACCTAATCCTCAATTCATTTCTCTTTCTCCTCATGGCTTAAAAGGTGCATTTTCCATCTTTTCTCTGCCATAAGCTTCATTTTAGATCTTATGCTGTGCAATGCTTCCAAAGCTCAGAGCATTTCTGCCTCTAAGCCACTATGGCATTTATTCGGATGATGACTTCGTCTTGTGAATTCCTTTGTCGATTTGCCGTATTTGCCAGCCGGACGCAGCGCAAGCTTCTCTTTCAGTGTGTTGACCAATGCCCCTTGGGTTGACCTTGTTGTTGGGCGAGATGTTGGATGTTGGAGGACATGGACCACATGGAGGCAAGCTGCATCTTTTATGTCAAGGTTGGTAGGTTTGATCAATTTGAACAAAGCAAAATCAGCATTTTGACCGTCACTTCATTGGGAATGGTCATGCTTACCACACATCATGACTTGATGGTTAGCATGTGATTCATGAAAGATCCTGGCGATGTCTTCAGACAAACATCATGAGACGTCCTTTCCCTCGAATGGTGTCCTTTATATATCTATCAAACATGGGATATCAGCTGTCGTTCATTACAATGTATCCCTGTGAACAAACCAACAACATTGGAATGACATAATGTAAATTGCGGGACCTTTGGAATCCCCAGCTGCTATATGCAGTGCAGCTATAGGCAGCCGAATTCAGCTTGAATTGGAGGTGCAAGTAGGCTGTCAATCATTCTGTGTTGACATGTAGCTAACTATATAATCTTCAGGACTTCCCACTTCTTTTCGTAATCATCTTCCTCACCATTCCACAACAGCAAGTTAGTGCTGCAGATACACTTCAACCATGTGCATTTGGACCCAAATTGAGCCGAATGACAGGCGCTTCAACCAATGCGCCACCCAGTCAGACACTGCAGCGATGCAGACACCAGTTAGTCCACCCCGACACTTCAATTGGAGCCACTGAATTAGGACCCAGGACGCACGTTCAAAAATAGTACCTACAACCGGGAGCAGCAAGAATTGGAAGCAGCATACGATCGGATGTGAGTCAATCCATATCAAGGGAGATGACGGTCACCCAAAAATGTAACACACGGCTGCGGTATGTAAAGCGCTGCATGACCAGGTCATTGCTTCCCGTGACACGAAACCTCTGTGGTGGAATAAGGGAGTTGACGGCACAGTCCATGAAATTGAACATCACATATGAGTTCCTGGATTCAGGCAGACAAATTTGGTGATAAATATCCCTGCGAAACAACAAAACAGGCTTGACAGACCTTAGAGGAAGCTACAGAGTCGTCCATGGTTGAGGTAACAGCCGAATCGCTCTTTGGAAGCAGTAACTAATTTCTTCTCAGTTTTCAACATGTCAGCTACTATGGCAAGACAAGCAGGTCAGGTATAGCTTCAACTTTCAGACATGTGTTGTGCCTTGCGTATGGCCAAAATGCCTAAAGTAGGGTTTTCGCCCGCCGCAATAGAGGAAACACAACAACTCATGAAGAAGCCTCGCGCCGAGGTAGAAGATGAAAAGATGCGTTGAGTTGTCTCTGCCGGGCATTACAAGGTGAAGGCTGCAATGGAACGACACCCTGCAATGGTTCATGAAACACGAAACGATGGCTGCCTTCCTTGCAACACTGACACAGCAAAGAATCCACACACTCGCTGGTGGCGCATCGGCCCAGGTGCACCACCACCACAAGCAGTGCCACCAAGGCCCGGAAAGCCCCCTGCGCAACCTGACGACAGTGAGAGACCCTCAAATTCCGGAACTGTAGGTGTGCCACCTGGATATGTGTATATACACACTCTGCTTCGCAGCGCTCGGTATTTCAATCCTGATCCATATGCCAAGGTTACCATGCGCGATCAAGGTTTGATTCCAGATTTGCTGACTGATGAAGGGCCATTCGGAGGATAGTTCACTATAAGCTGCATGTTAATGCACCTGACAGCCTTCGTATAGACGACAGCAGCCATTCGAGTGAACGTGACAGCGTTCGCGAGAGTTGACTAAACGTAATGGGATATTTGAGTATTATCATTATATACCATTAGCGGACACTTTAATGTATATTTTAAAGGGTATACTTAAATGCATCATGAAAGAACAATGTAGTAATAAAGGAGAACATCCACGAACAGCACCGAACGGCAGCCACAAGACCACTATTGATATACGATGCAAAAGTGAATGGTTCCATGTTGCAGATACGCCTGTGGCAAAATGATCATCACTGGAGCGTCAACAATTTTTGGTTCAGTAAGTTGCGTAATATAAACGCTATTTGGTAGTGAATACACATAGTGGAAGTGTTGCCAACCTTTATAGGCAAAAGAGAAAGTAACACGCTCCCTGCCCCATCATGAAAATGAGCGTCAACTGAGCGTCAATGATTTTAGGACTTTTTAGTCTGGTAATTATGAAGTAATTTTGAAGTTGTTATACATAACAACAGCTTTGACAACCTTTATACACAAAGAACGAAGCGAGGCGCTCCATGCCCAATTTTGGAAATGAGCATCAATGGAGCATCAACTATTTTTAGTCCTGTAGGTCGGGTGATAAAAATACGATTTGGTAGTGATTACACCTAATCGAAGCGTAGCCATCCTTTATAGGCAAAAAAGAAACCGACACACACCCTGCCCCATCACGAAAGCGAGCGTCAATGGAGTGTCAACCATGTTGGACCTTCGATCATGGTTCATCGAAGAGCACTGCGGCTGTTGAAGTCCATATACTTAGTTTTGGCCGTCTTTGTAGTCTAAAACGCTCGTCAACACTTAGTCGGACCTTTGTGAACGACACATGATGTTACTGTTCAGGAGGCTATCGCGGCAATATCCCCTGCTCATTTGCTCATACAGGCTGCCAATCACTGGTTTATAGCTACGTGCGATTAAGCGCAACTTTGATCACCCAAGATGCAAGACCATCAATTGTTGAAGCACCATTGATGCTAATTCTCAGGATGGGGTAGGGAGCGTCTCTCTACTTGTTAGCTATAAAAAGGCTGTCGATACATCAGAAAATTACAATGTGGCACCAGGGTCAATATTTTGCAATTAAAAGTAGGATATCTGAATACGACCATAAATAGAGAAACCCGAAATGCAGAACCGAGATTGGATCCAGAGGGTCCAGCCGAACCCGGCAGATCCGGCGGGTTGAGTGGGATGGGTCGGGGTCGGGCCCACCAAGAGGCAGCGTATCAGGTTTGTGGATGGGTCTAGAACCACACTGACCAGGTTATACCGTCTGATTCCAAACGTCTGCCGGGTTACCCGGACCAGTCACGAACACTAGATACAATGCGACTGGTTGTGTCTTCCTGCATTGTTCCGCCGGGAGCTGGTGTGCTACGACTGCTTGTACCCTGCGTAGCGGTTGGAGTATTCATTGACCGTCTCTGTGCAGGGGACGGGGCGGTAGTCAGGCGTTGAGTCATATCTGTGACTCCACAATTGTTCAGCGAAGATGAGGGGGTGGAGTTCTGACCTTGGATTGTAGAGGCTACGGAACTCCTTCCTTGAGAGGAATCCCTCTCACCAGCCGGTGCGGAATGGCATCTCCCAGCAGGGGGAAGATGAGAATTCCCCAAAGGCTGCCACATTTGGTGTTTCGGACCAATTTGTACGAACAAAGTCGTGGCAGGGTGAGGAGTATGGGAAGGCATTGTCCGATATACATGTTCGACATTAAGTATTTAGGAGTAATCACCTGTCCAGGCATATGCAACGGCAGGCGAGCTAGAATCTGATCTGATTGACCAGGGAGGGATTAGAAAAAACAGGGAGGCACAGTGTATACTGTGTCAGACTCTGAATCACTATGGCCTGTGACGATACTCGGTGACAGGATCCCTTGAACATCATTAAATTCCAGAGATAACTGCCATCAGAGTAAACTCAGATCAAACTCAGCTTTGATATTCACTGTTACAGGAACATCTGAAGGTCTATTTACACCGCTTGAAGGATATTTCTGCCTTCTTCGCACGATCGTTATTGTATTGCACTAGTTCCTGGTACAATACTTCGAACCATCGATTGTGAATCTCTTCAGCTTCCCTGGGGATATCCCCTGTTCTCAGAGCAAAAATCATTGCAACGCGAACGATGGAGTATTCTCTATCCCATGACATCAGTTGTGTGTGCGTTTACCACAGCTAGGTGTGTTGGTAGGTGTGTTGGATGGTTGCACAGTGTGGACAACCTGAGAACTACTCTGTGTGCTCCGAGATGCATGAGGTCTGAGCAGTACAAGTGATGTGTGATGCAACAGCAACACTGGGTGTCATACACTGTCCTCACATGTGTACTAGATCTGGTCTTGAGTCTTGTCGTTTTCGAGGTGCCTGGTTGTTTTGCAAGATGAAGGCTGGGCCATTTTGTGTTCTATAACCAACAAAATGCCGGATATGAATCAAAAGTATCATATCTCGAAAGTTGAACCCACAAATCGTCAAAACTCAAGTATATATATCATATCTTGCTGCCTTTACATCCTTTCTCCATTCCCCCGGATGATACACACCGCCAGCATCCTGAGCTATGTCGACATTATGTGACTCACACAAAACAAAGCCTCTCATTAGAAAACACATACGCTAACCTACCCAAGTCTGTATTTTGTCTCTGCGCTTCCTTCCGCTACATGCACCTGTATCATAATGCTAACGCTTTGGATGTAGATTCCATTTCAACTCAGAGCAATTCACCAAAGGGCAGCTGGACAGGTAAGGGAACGGTACGGCAAAGATGCCGACATCGGATATAAATCAACCCCTGTGGTTAGATCAGGATCGTATTCAATGATTCATATCACAACACATCGATGGACTCGTATGGATATACACTGTTTGCAGCGTCAAGCATGACAGGGCATGGGACCTGTTTTATGATGTAATCATTCTTGATCCAGTCACAACTCACCACATTTCACAATTCCACCTGATGTGGCTGCACCGTAGGAGCAAGGAGTTCGCCTTTTCGGGAGTGGTGGGGTGCCTGCACACATATATGGGGCAAATGTCTGACAAAGCCCGAGACCAAATGAACAATTAGAGGTGGGACAACCCCCATGCCTTGGGGGATCAAGTCAATCGCTCCAATCCGCGGACAACCTGCTCTGGGACAGTGAAAGTCACCAGCAAGCGCTTGTCCTGGTAAGGTAGCGATGATCCCAGTGCAACGATTGACCTGCGAAGATGCTGGAAGTACAAGCCAGGTGACTTCCTGGCCGTTCGACCACTGAGTGGGGAAGAGATAAACGACGAGGATGATGATGATCAGAACTGGGCAGATTCTGGAGCTGCAGGCGGTTGAAGGAGGCATCCAGGCAGTGGCAATGACAATGATGACAGCGAGGGTGAGGAGGACACACAGGAAAGGATAGCAAGGACTCCGGACCGTCACTGCGGGTCTGGGTCCGGGTCCAAACCAAACCATTGCCCAATTCAGGGTCCAGGTTGGCAATACACCAGAACTGCCAATTCGGGTACGGTTTGATGGAAATCTCACAAACAGTCTGGATTTGATGGGTTATGAGGGTGTCGCCCAGCGGGTCCATCTATTGATTCATATTAAGCTCTTGTTGTTGCAGTTTGAGAACAATATCTTATCCAAATTGCATATTCAACAGCCAATAATATGTTTTTGCATGATTTGCAGTTTGCGATATTGAGTATTTTGGAGTCTGTGAATTTCCTTGAATACATTGTCATTTTGGTATCAAGGCAGCCGATAGTACTCGTATGTGCAGGAATATCCATGCGATGCCTTGATTACCAAATATGCAAGACGAGAAATTGTTGACGCTCCGTTGACGCTCATTTTCAGAATCTGGCCCGGAGCATGTCGCTGTTGCTTCTTCCCATAAAGGCTGCCAATATCTCATTAATGGATGTCTGCAACCAATCGGAACTTACATTACCCAAGATGCAAAGCTCAAAATCATCGACGCTCCATTGACGCTCATTGCAAGGATGGGGCAGTTACCATGTTGCTTTCTCTTTTGAGTGATGAAAGCCGCCAATACAGCAGTTATGCATAACAGTGACCAAATCGCCATTCAATTACCATACTTACCAGACCATAAATTGTTGACACTCCGTTGACGCTCAAATTCAGAACATGGCTGTGACTGTGTCGCTTTGTGTTTCGCCTATCAAGGCTGCCAATATGTAGGTTATGCATAACAGCAAGCAAATCACTGCCCAATTACCTTTCCTTCAAGACCAAAAATCTTTGAGACTCCATTGACGCTCATGTGATGTGGTAGTGGCATCGTCACCAACAATATTGCCAATAAAGGCTGCCAATACTTCGAGTATGGGTTAACATTGTTGCACAGCCCTTGGATTATGCAAGATGCAAGACCATAAATGGTTGACGCTCCGTTGATGCTCATTTTCAGAACGTGGCAGTCACTGTGTGGCTTTATCTTTTCTCTATAAAAGTTGCCACTATGTTGGTTATGCATAACCGCAAGCAAATCACTGCCCAAATAACTTACTTACATGATCAAAAATCATGGACACTCCATTGACACTCATTTTAGGTGGTAGCAGCATTGTCACGAACAATATTACCAATACAGGTAGCCAATACTTCGATTTTGGGTTCATGTTGTTGCATAGCCCGTGGATTATGCATGATGCAGGACCATAAATTATTGATGCTCCATTGATGCTCATTTTCAGAACATGGAGGTGATTGTGTCACATTCTGTTTTGGTAGGAAAGACTGCCAATATATTGGTTATGCATAACAGCGAGCAAATCATTGCACAAATATCTTACTTACCGGACCATAAAGTGTTGATGATCCGTTGACACTCAGTTTCAGAATGAGGCAGTGACTGTGTCGCTGACTCTTTTGGCAAGAAAGGTTGCCAGTAAGTTGGTGATGGATAGCAGCGACCAGGTCACATTTCAATTACCGTACGTGCAAGACTGAAAGTCGTTGACACTCCGTTGACCGTCATTTTCATGTACTGTCCTGTCAAGATCTGCTGCCATTAATAATAGCATTCATCATTATTTGAACCTACTGGTTGCCTTTCTGCCAGATTGGGACTTGACTCTATTGCAAAGCCAAGCCCAGTAATATTCTAGCACTGGTTGCTCTCATCCTGTTAAAATTCATATATCTTGCCAATTAATTCATATTGCCTGCTATACCTTTGTTTATTGACCATTATCCTCACACAACTGCTTAATATTCTCCAATGATATTTCTCTAAATGAAATTCTCGGTCAAACTACATAATGAACTCGGTGATCATACGTTGTTGCATTCTGTCCTACTTTTTCTTGATCCCCTGAATCCTCCTCATATCCATTATATTGACCGTCATCAAGGCTGTTTCAGCCATGTCATTTGATTGTCATATACGCGGAATCGATCGAGGAACATTTGTAGCTGGACTCACATTCTGCTGAACCAGGGTTTCTGAATTCTAACTGCCATTGTCCAGTCCTATATCAAATTCATTGTCTTCCTCACAGTCGTCATCACAGTCAGTTGGATCATCCAAGTCTCCGATCCAGTTGAGCCAATTCTCGGTGTGTGAAATGCGTTCAGGTGAGCTATGCTCGGTACGTCCAGCAGGATGGTGGTCGATTCATTCGAATCGCCAGACATTCAAGATTTCAGTTCGTCCTCTATGTAGTGTTAGCAACAGTTCAGGACCGTCACTTCGGGTCCGGTTCCGGGTCCAAACCGAACCTTTGCCAAATTGGCAGTAATGGTTGGGAATAAAACCAGAATGTCAACTCGGGTGCGCTTCGATCATAAACTCCCAACCAATTTGGATTGGACGTGTTGTGAGCGGGTCGCCCAGCGGGCCCAACCTTACCTACAATTAAGGCTGTTGCTTTTGGAGTACGATAATAGTATCTTATCAAACTCGCGATATCAACAACCAAGGATATGTTTTTGCATGCTTCGCAGCAAGCAATATCAATTAATTTGGGATCAGTGTTTTACCTTTGATGAATCGTATTTTGGCCTATCAGGGTGGTCAATGATTCCGGTATGAATGCTATGATCAGTGCGATGCCTGAGTTGCCACATATGCATAACTATACTTGTTGACACTCCATTGACGCTCATTTTCAGGATGCCGCAGGGAGCATGCCCCAGTTGTTTTTGCCAGTAAAGGCTGCCAATATTTAATGAATGGATGTCTGCAACCAATTGGACCATGAATTACACAGGATGCGAAGTTCAGAATCAGTGATGCTCCTTTGACACTAATTCTCAGGATGCGGCAGCGAGCATGTAGCTGTGGTTTTTTCCACTGAAGGCAGCCAATATCTGATATATGGATGTCCGCAACGAATTGGAACATAAATTATCCAGGATGCGAAGCTAAAAATCATTGACGCACCCGTTGACGCTCATTTTCACCATGGGGCGGTGACTGTATTTAGTGGTAGCAACAGGTCCTGATTTCTAGTTTGGTTTCTGGTCCAGGGCATACCCGGAACCAGACTGTTGCAATGGGTTTCCACACAAAACCAGTGCATCAATAGTCAACATTTGTTGCTTCAATTAAGTGATTGAGTTCTGATCGTATCTGTTCATAATGTATACGTGGATTGTGCAGTGTCAGCCGCTCTTTCGCCTCCTGCTGCAAGATTAGTGATAAGATCAATATTCATTGAGTCGCTATGAAAACCCAGTGAAGTTGCGGTTATTTTTGACTTGATTTCACAGTGAGTCAACGAATAATGATCCGATTGCAAATCTGGATGCGGGAGGTGAAAGACCGTCTAACACTGCACAATGTACCTATAGATTATGTCAGGATACGATCAGAACTCAAATACTGAATGGAGCCCAAAGTTGAACAAACCGTAGAATGGATCCGCAGTCCGGTTCCAACCGTTTCCCAATCCGGGCGGTTCTAGCTGCGGTCCAGGCAACACACCAGAACTGGGGCTCCTGTCCAGTTCAAAACCCGGACTGAAGCCGAGTAACTCGGAATCTTTGCCAACATTAACTGTGTTGCTGTCTCTTGTGCGTATAGAAGCTGCCAATACATTGGGGATGCATAAACGTGACCAAATCACTGTGTAATTACCATACTTACAAAACCACAAATCGTTGACACTCCGTTGACGCTAAATCCCAGAATGGGATGGTGACCGTGTTGCAGTCTCTTTTGCCTATAGAAGATGCAAATACATTGGTTATGCACAACAGCGACCAAATTACCGAGTAATTACTGTACGTACAAAACCACGAATCCTTGATGCTCAGTTGACTCTCATTTTCAAAATGTGGAGGTGACCGTCTTGATGTCTCTTTTGCAAATGAAAGGTGCTGATACATCGGGTATGCATTACAGCGACTAAATCACTGTGTGAGTACAGAACTTACACAACCACAAATCATTGATGCTCCATTGACGCTCATTTCGATGTATTGTCCATTGAACACCTGCTGACATCGATAATAGTTTCCATCATGATCTGAACTTCTTGGTAGTCCTTCTCACGGATTGAGACTGGGCCCTGTGGCAAAGCCGAGTGCAGTAACATTCTTGCACTGCATCCTCTCACATGACTAAAATTTATGTATCTTGTCACAAGGTTCATTGCGCCTGCTATACATGTGTTTATCAACCTGTATTCCCAAGCTACAGCTCGCCATTCGCGCATAATATATCTTTAACTCAAAATCTCAGTCAAGATACATAAAGAAGCTGGTGAAACATTGACCCATTCTGTCCTACTTTTCCTTCAATCCCTGATTTCTCCTTGTTTCAATTGCAATGACCGTCATCAACACCATTTGAGCTTGCCTCTTTGACTGCACTCTGGCCCGAATCAATCTGGGAAAATTAGCTGTGGCACTCACATCCCGCTCATCTGGGTATTCCGGATCCTGAATGGGTTTTTGTTGGCCTGAATCAGGTTCAACATCCGCCGTGAAATCATCTTCGCTGTCACTTCGATTATCTAAGTCCCGATTCCTGTTAAGCCAATCTTCTGTGTTCCTCATGCCTTCAGGTGCGCTCTCTTCATCACTTGTGACTGGATAACAGTTGAATCCTCAGATCTGGCGGACATTGAATATTTGAGTTTGGCCTCCAGGGGTGTCCTTTGCAGGGAAAGGTGGTGGCAAAGGAGATCTTCCTGACGATTTGAATGCAACCACACCATCATGTCGAATGACTGACGACAATTCTTTGACAATCTCATCCGTGTCATAAACGTATCCCACGGCAGTCACCTGCTTGTTGTGAGCGCCAGATCCCTTCTCGGTAGCAGGCGGGTTTTGGCTGTCTTGCCACATCTCGAAGATGTTGTGAACCTTGGCCATTCTGAGCAATTGCCTTTCTTCTGCCTGTTTATTCATTTCCGAGTTGTTTTCTGTGTTCGTCGTATCCACTTCTCGGTCAGCGCCTGTCTAAATTGCGTTATTGGCGCAAGCAAACTCCCTTACAACAACTTGTTCGCAAAGGGTCTCACCTGTGGTTAGTGACTGACACCAGTTGACAACATGTCCGCCAAGGGAAGAACTGGCCTCCACTCCAACACCATGTGGTATGATAGAGAATATGGCACGCGCCATATTGTGAACATCGGCGTCCATTGAATCCGTTTCATCATGTTGACACCACCAGTCAGATTTGTGTGGTAACCACAAGGTACCGCTTATCTCCATCGAGTCGGAGTGGTAATGATTGAGATTTGGAATATTTTGCCCCCTGATTGTTGGTGCTTCCAGCGGCGAATTGTAATGGAGCCTGGTGGCGGTCAATGGACGTGCTGCTCGATCTCTTCGTACGGGTGTCATCTCAGCCACATTGTTAGGTGTTAAATATTCTTCATCACTGCTGGGCAAATCATATGGATGAAAGGAAGATTAAGACGATCCTGAAGCCGTTGAAGTGGGGATGGGATTGTGGCTCGGTAAGCTTTCGTGTTGATACACCAGCACACCTCGATGTTGGCACTGTATTCATTCTCCACATAATTCAGAAAGGCCTCTTGAGATTGCGTAGTATGAGATGTCTTGTCCTCATGATTGGTATCCAGTCCTATGTCCCACTTTCTAAACGATCGCAACTTCTGAACAGGATCGAGTATATGGCCACAGATGTGAACCATGCCCGTCATCGGAGTCACTTCTGCTTAGAATTTGGACCGCTTCTGTCGAGCTGACTTCACATCCAAGAACAAGTCTTCCTTCCATAGAGTTTTCTCCTTAGCCAAAGCTGCCATCACGCTGTCCATATGGTTGAACATGTCATTGTACACTCTGATCACGTGATACAATGTGACTGTATACCTCTTTGACATCCGCAGGGTCCATTATTGAAATGACCTCTATACTTCCATGATCTTCTTCACAATGCTCCACTGATCTTGAGTTGTGAAAAAGGGCCGGTGATCAGTGTGTTGTGGATTCCGGAGCAGTTCAGGTGTGAATTGCCGTAATTGGTACGCACTCTCGAGCAACTCCAGTGTTGAGTTCCACTGTGTCTTCATATGCACAATCGGTAGTACCGCGATGCGAAAGCCGGCTTTTTTACACTCATTAAACTTGTTTCTACGACCAGGTGTCAGCATACTCAATACCGCAAGTATTCTCTGCTATATGAAGGTCAATTTTAGAACTTTCAAAATATCATGAAATACACACTGTCTCTGTTATATTTGTTTAACCCAGTTGCAGGGCCGACGCCTTATTGATTCTATTGTTGCCGTCTTTCCGAAGTCTTTGACTCTTCACAATGTATATGCTCTCATTCGCTTCTAATTGCTGATTGCGCCCATGGGCTTCCCAAGACTTGGTGTGGCCTTTTACAGCAACTCTGCATATGAATGCACCTAAAGCCAGCTGTATGATGTGCGCAATGCAAGGTATGTGGTTCCTCAAAGCAGGCCACTGCATAGGGGAGGCGTTGAGTGTTGATTGCAGCTCGCGTTTCATCGAGAAATTTGGGGAAGCGATATCAGTCATATTAACAAGTAACCAGCCGTTGGTAAGCTCAAAATGATCAAGCACATCCTTCAAATGTACGGCTAGTTATCCTCCAGAATATTAGCTCTTGACCAATCATCCTTCATTGGCATTTGAAAAGGGGAACAAACGGGCGTTCAACCTCAAAGGATGCGAGCTGAACTTCACCACATGGCCATTTTGGATCCATATAGTAGGGATGACGGACTTTATGGCTCGTTTGTTCGGTCATGTCCATCCGTCCAATCGCAAACAAACGTTATTGTCTAATAGCAATTGTTTCTTGATTGCATCCACGGTCAGTGCATATTCCCCCAAGCAAATGTTGCAGAGGGTCAATGTGGATGGCAGCACCAGGTCATCGCGTGATACCTTATATGACGGTCGTTGCTCTAGATTCGATATAGTGTTCCATGGAATATGAGTCGAATTAAATCCCAACATGAGGTAGCGATTCCACCTGTCTTGGTGAAATTCACAGGTTTCAAATTCCTTATCTGCCAGTTTTGAATGTTTTGTCTGTCATTTCGGTCACTATGGATCAACCTGGATGTCAAAGATGATCTTCCTCCGCGAACTTAATATTGTGATTCCTCAACTTCATGGCCTCTTCAGGATGGGCAAAGCTGTTTCGTCAGCTGTCGAACTAGTCAATTCAGTGAACTCTAACTCTGTTAATTTGTTAACCTTTGCAATGTGAGCTCTTGCCAGCATATTTGTCCCAATTGCGCTTGTCCCATGTTCTGATGGATGCTGAAGAACTTGATGCCAAACGATGAATATGATTCCAGGGCTGCCAGTCTCCTTACTTCCGAAGTGTAAATAGAATCGCCAACAGGGCGCCTGTCTAGATCTATTCCAAGGAATTGGCCGCTGCAAGTCTCCAATCAATGAAGCCCACCAAGAATCGAACATGATTTGTAAAGTAAGGTCGCTCAAAGGATGCATGAAGGCGTGTTCATTTGTGGAAGAGATCATCACCTCGAGCAATGAGATTTTGAAATATTTTGAATGCGACCTGGCTGCAGGAAATCGAAAGCTGTGAAATCCGACTCGAAAGACTGCTGATGGTAACCATACAGTACAGTACACTGCGGGTTCTTACATATTCAATCTACAGCTTCAAGCTAAGAAATCAGATCTGTGAGACATTGCATGCATATTTCTGGAGTTGTATACAAGGGCATATTGAAAAGACTGACTGTGTAAGACTCGATTCTGTAACAATGTGATTCAGTTCATTGCTGTGTATCTTACTGAGCCCCCACTACTATAGTTGACGCTCGCTGGGCGCTCAAGTATAGGAGGCAGATGCGATATTGTCCGTAGGATTTGTGCCGATACCGGCAGCAAGTGTTAGCAACGGGTCCGGGTAACCCGCCAGCAGTCCGGCTGTGGACTGCAAACACTGGTCGGTTCGGTTCCAAACCCGGGCAAAAACCCGACCTGTTGACTACTAGTGGGCCAAACCCGGACCCGTACCCGTCAACCCGCGGGTTTCGCCGGGTTTGGCTAGACCCGTCAGGTCCAATCTCCTGTTCTGCGTTTCGGGATTCACATTTATGGTCGCATCCAGATATGCTACTGCTTATCGTAAAGTATTGACATTGGTATGAGACGGTTCATTCTCGGCGTGTTGGCCGCCTTGATGTGCCAAACACGGATACTCACGCGCCCAACCCCGTCCTGAAAATGAGCGTCAACAGAGCATCAACAGAGCGTTAACAATATTTGGTCTTGCATCTTCGGTAATATGAGTGGTGCTTGATCAAAAGCATCCATACAGAAGGATATGGCAGCCTTTATAGGCAGATATGTACGGGATATTCCAGCCACATCCTCCGGGACAGTAACAACATATTTCATTTACAGAGCTACCACTAAGCATTCTTGAGCCTTTTATCATATGATGACAGTCAAAACAATGTATATAGACAATATCCGCCACATCGTGCTGTGATTAACCATGATGAAAGGCCAACAATTGTTGACACTCTGTTGACGCTCATTTTGATGATGGAGCAGGAAGCGTTTCACTTTCACTTTTGCCTATAATGCCAGCCAATAATCAGTTTATGGCAATGTGCAACCTGTCGCCCCCCAGATTACCCATGATACATGACCAACAATCGTTCACGCTCCGTGGACGCTCAGTTTCATGATGGGGCATGGAGGGTATTGCAATCTGTTTTGCCCAAAAAGGCAGCGAAAAATTCCTATCTAACTGACTGCAGCCCATCGGAGGTGTGATTTCCCTGGACTCATGACCAAAAACAGTTGACGCTCCGTTGACGCTCATTTCCATGACGGGGCAGGGAGGGTATTGCAATCTGTTTCGCCTATAAAGGCAGGCAAAAATTCCTTTATGACTGAGTGGAGCCTATCGGAGGTGTGATTTCCCAGGACTCATGACCAAAAATCGTTGACACTCCGTTGACCCTCATTTTCATGATGGGGCAGCGAGGGTATTGCCATGTGTTTTGCCTATAAAGGCGGCCAAAGATACCTTTATGACTGACTACAACCTATCGGAGGTGTGATTTCCCAGGACGCATGACCACAAATCTTTGACGCTCCGTTGATGCTCATTTTCATGATGGGGCAGGGCGGGTATTGCAATCTGTTGTGCCTATAAAGGCAGCCAAAAATACCTTTATGAGTAACGACAACTTATCTGAGGTGTGATTTCCCAGGATGCATGACCAAAAATCGTTGACCCTCCATTGACGCTCATTTTGCCAAGGCTGTATCCACACTATGCAAGCATTGAATTTGGCACAGTTTATCGTTTACGTTGTTTTGGCTGTCTGTCTTGCCTTTTTATTTACATTCTTCTTGATAACTACGTTGTTCTTTAATAATACATAGATATATATAATAATAATCTCCAAAATCCCATCTTTCGGTGAATGCTCGTCATCAATTGCAGGATCGCTCAATCCGCAGCTCTTGTCTTGAAAATGAATGGTAGCTGCATTACCACACTACAGAGAGTGTACTAAGCTTCATCAGTCAGCATATCTGGATCGAAATGGGTATTGTGTTCGGTATCCTCATCATCTTCGGAATTTTCCGCACAGGGAAGAGCCGTATGCGAATACGTATATCCAGCCGGGAGATTGATGATTTCAGCAGGTTGAGCTCTGGATGTGTGACCGGTTGGGGCGGGTGGCGTGCCTGGCGGAGGTGGAGTCGGCTCTGGAATCCGCTCTCTTCGTCGGGCGGGTGGAGGTGCACCTGTTCCTTTGCGCGTCCAGCGTGTCTCCGGATTCTTTGTTCTGCGATTTTGGCAAGGAAGGCAGCCGGACGTTTGGTTATGACGAAGCATTGCCGGGTGTCTTTGTATCGCAGCCTTCACCTTTCTGTGCCCAGGAAACTCAACACACCGCATCTTTTCTTCTCGGACCTCGGCACGTGGTTTCTGTATGAGATACTTCGTTTCCTCAATTGAGGCGCGCGAAAAGCCTTCTTTGGCCATTTTGGCCATATTCAACGCCAGGCGCATGTCGGACTGTTCCAGCTGTACCCGACCTCCTTGCCTTGCCATAGTTGCAGACATGTTGAAAACCTACAAGACATTAGTTGATGCTTTTAACAATTAAATTCGGCTGTTACCTCTACCATATACGCTTCGGTAGCCTCTTCTAAGGTGAGTAAAACCTGTTTCTTCCACTCACGGGGATGCTTATCAGGTAATTCATCTGCCGAAATCCCAGAGTTAACAACATCATGATGTTTGATTCCGCGAACTGTGCGGACAAATGCCATTGTCGACCATGGAGGGTTCCTGTGACGAGCAGCGATGGATTCATTACATAGCTGACAACGGACACCCGGAGTACGTTCTACAGTTATTTGTCCGCCGATTGCATCGATATGGATATACTCACATCCCACGGCATGCTGCCTGTGAATTTGTCCTGTTGCCAATCTAGCGAACGATTTTTAAATGTGCATCCTGGGTCACATGTTTGGTGCCTGCATCAGCAGCGTCGCAGTGAACTAACTTGTGTCTGCGGTCTTGTTGTGTGCCGAGAATATCCGGATTTGATGTCGCGCCCGCCAATCGGCCAGTATTCGATCCGCTCCAACCTGGTGGGGGTGGTTGTGTATCTATGATGTGCTGGTGTGGAATAGGAGAGGAAGATGATAACGAGAGGAAGTGGGAAGCCCTGAGGACTATATAGTTAGCATCTTGTCAGAATGGAATAAGTAGCAGCCAACATGACTGTTATGCTCACGATGAATCCTGCTGAGTATTGCTGCAACTTGCAGGGGTTTCCCACCGCCCCGCAATTAGCAATAAGTCGGGCTGATGTTGTTTGTTTGGTAAGAAGGATAAATTGCCGTGTACGACCGCCGGAATGACGCAATCGCATGAAATATATAGGATGTAGTTCGAGGGAAAGAACGTCTGCTGATATTTCTCTCACATAATCCCCGGCATATTACATGAAAATGACTCTAACAATCAGGTCATGTTGTACGGTTAACGTCACTATTCCTGATTTTTTGACAGTCAGGAGGAAGATTTTGCTTTGTTCATGATGAGTAAACGTCCCAAGTTTGACATACAGGACGCAGCTTGCCTCCATATTGTCCATAACTTGCAACATCGAACATCTCGCCTAACAACACAGTCCACGCACACGTCAATGGTCAATGCTCCGAAAAAGAACTTTTCGCCACTTCCGGCTGGCAGAAACGGAAAATCAACAATGCGCTCAACCCAACGACGTCATCAAGCGAATGAAAGCAAGAGCGGCTTCAAGGGAGAGAGAGTCCGAGGCGTTGGGGAATTGCGCTGCTTGAGATCAAAAAATGGCTTGCGGCGGAGAAACGACCAGAAACGCACTTCTTAAGCGATGAAGAGAAAGAGAAATGGATTGAGGATTTTGTTGAAAGAGAGACCGCTGGGGCAAGAAAGCGAGTTGAAGACGCAGAGGCAGCAGTTCAACGAGAGCAGGACGATATGACACACGCTGAACTCGCGGGATTGACGTCCAGAAAGCCCGAAAAGACGTTTGAGGAGATGCTGATTGGTATCAGAGATAGTCTGAGTGATCTTCCAAGTTCCGACAATGGGGAAGATGGGGAAGACGAGGATGATGAAGAGACTGAGAAGGGCAAGCTGAGCGAAGATGACGAACCCTGCTGGGTGATGGGCACAATCACTAAAACGGTACAGCAGCAGATGGAGAGGATTCGGCAGAAGCAGATGAAGTTCATCGAATTGACCCAACCGGGATGGGAGGATGCAACCGACTACTTCCGTGATCGAGATAAGAAGTATGGCACATCCGAATTGAGGGTTCCGGCAGTTGTTCACCAGCGAACAAATAACGACGCTCTACCGCATCCACCAGCGACATTTGCAGGGCTTATGGAGAGACTCGACATTGTCCCTGGAATATCGGAAGGGACTTCTCGGCCAGGCAGTAGTCATATCAGGCTAGGTTCGGTGAAGCCGCAGTCAAAATCGAGCATACCTAGTGGTGAGCCAGCTGCGGAGCCCGATTCGTCACCGTTGCTGAATGCGAAGCCAGTTGAACCAGTAAGTTTTTACCCCTCCATGTGGCCTCCAGCTAATTACGATATAGTTATCGGATTCCGACGAAGAGATGGTGACGGCTCCTGTGTCTGCGGAAGACTAGATATGCAAATTATTAGTCTTGACGTCTGATCGCAGGGAAAAGCAAGATGTTTACCAATTTTGCTCTGTGTCAGATTTTTCTTGATTTGAGTGACCAAATTGTGAGACTTGATAATTCGTCTGTGTATGTGCAAGGGTCGAACGCACCATGTGCAGGCTCTGGAATCCGACTCACGCTGCAAGACGGGCAAAACGTTCAGTTTCATTCTGCAAGTGACTCTTGAGTGATGAAGTAAAAGCAATATTAGTGACGAAATGAGCTAACAAAATTTAAGTGACTGATGTCATACATGTCATGGAAAGAGTGGTCAGTGCGCCTGACGAATCGATCTGAATGACAACCGTCATGCTGCATTCATCCATGTATCCAACTGCATAACTCTCCGTACAGACCTGGTGCACATGATTGAGATATTTGGAATTGCTTGTGGTACGTCATGGAAATCGAGGAGAAGGAGCTGGGTAAGGATTGGTGCGGAGGTCGAGCTATATTTGCAAAAACTAGTGAAATGATCTACATGACGTCAATTGCCGGCCGAAAGCACAGGAATGCGATAAGGCCACGTCATTTCACATTCAGATAGCGTAGATAGCAGTTGATCAGAAAGTGAGAGGTAACAAAACTCCTGGATGCAAAGGATAATACATACAAACGCAATACTGGATGTCAAAAATGTGTATATGATTCGTTGCGTACAATTATCGAGTGTAGAAAGGCTGTTTTGATGTGATTGATGTGTGCGTCAACAGAGTGTCAACAATTTTAAATCTTACACATTCAGCGATCAATGGGCTGCATTATCCCATCCTTCCAAAGTGAATGTATAGGTCGGCGTAACTGCGAAACAAGCGAATGACTCGGTTGTTGCCACATCCTAAAAATGAGCGTCAACGTACCGTCAACGAGTTTTGGCATTGGGTTATGAAATATCCAGTAGGCTGTGCGGTTACAGTACGTCATAATCAGACTATCGGCCACCTTTCTATTGAACAATGGTGGTGGCAACATTTCTACTATGTCCTAAAAATGAACGTCAACAGAGCATCAACAATTTTTGGCGTTGTATTTTGGACATTACATAGGCTGTGCGGCGACATTACGCAATAATCATGCTATCAGCCGCCTTTCAAGGCAAAACATCTTGCAACAACATGGCTACTATGTCCTAAAAATGAGCGTCAACGGAGCGTCAACGACTTTGGGCCTTGTATCATGGAAAATGCTAGTGTTGTGCGGTGACAATAAGCCATAATCAGATTATCGGGTGCCTTTCTAGGAAAAAACAGTAGTGATGACATCGCTACTATGTCCTAAAAACGAACGTCAATGGAGGGTCAACAACTTTGCACCGGGTATCTTCGAAAATCCTAGGGCTGTGCGGCGACATTCAGGTATAATCAGATTATCGGCCGCCTTCCAAGGCGAAAACGGTTGCGACGATATCGCTACCATGTCCTAAAAATGAGCGTCAACCGAGAATCAACAACTTTGGGCCTTGTATCACGGAAAAACCTAGGGCTGTGCGGTGACATTGAGTCATAATCAGATTATTGGCTGCCTTTCTAGGCAAAATCGGTTGCGACAACATCGCTACTATATCCTAGAAATGAGCGTCAACGGAGTGTCAACGACTTTTCGCCATGCATCTTGGAAAATCTGGTGGCAGTGCGGCGACATTAACACATAATCGTACTATCGGCCGTCTTTCTAGGCAAAAATGCTTTCGAAGAAATCGTTACTATGCCCTGAAAATGAGCGTCAACGGAGCGTCAACGATTTGAGGCCTTCTATCTTGGAAAATCATTCGGCCATGCGACCACAATGAACTACAATCGTACTCTCGGCCGCCTTTCTAGGCAAATATGCTAACCACAACATCGTAACCATGTCCCAAAATGAGCGTCAACGAAGCGTCAACGATTTGTGCGCTGGCATCTTGGATAATCTAACCGGAATGGAGCTGAGATAAACTACAATGTACCTATCGGCAGCCTTTGTGGGCAAAAATGCTACTGACGATCTCGCGTAGGCGTCCTACAATTGAGCGCCTGCGGTGCGTCAACGCTCCGAACACTACACAGCAATACCCTGAATTATGCTGTTCCTAAATGGAGATTTACGCGGTCAGTTGTTGCAATCTGTCCTTGTATTCGACTTCACAAATATGAATGCAATGTCTTACTGATCTGATTATTGTCCTTGTAGCAGTAGAGTCAATATTTAAGAACCCGCATTCTGCGTTACTGTATCGTTATTTTCGGCAGTCTCTCGAGTCGACATACCAAGCTTTCCAATTTCGCCCACCATGTCGGATACACAATCTTTGAACACCTCATTGCTCGAGGTTATGATCTCTTGCAAAAATGAACATGTCTTTATTCGTGATTTAAGTGACCTTACATTGCAAATCATCTTCGATGCTCGGTCGGCTTCAATGAATGTAGACTCGAAGTGGTCTATTGCATGGAAAAATTCTAGACATGCGCCATCGTGGCGATTCTATTTGCACTGTGGAATTGAGGAGACTGGCAGCCCAGGCATCATATGTATTGTGTGTCATCACGTTCTTCGCCATCCATCAGATCATGGGACCAGCTCAATGGGGATACACTTGCTGGCAAAAGCTCACATCACAAAGTTAAACGAATTAACAGAGTCAGAGGTCACTGAATTGACCAGTTAGACGGTGGATGAAACAGCTTTGGCCGTCCTGAAGAGACAAGGAAGTCGCGCAATCACAATGGTAAGTGTGCCGAGAAAAATGATATTTCATATCCAATTGAATCCATACTGACCGAAATGACAGACAAAATGTTCCAAACTGGCAGATAAGGACCTTGAAACTTCTGACTTTCACCAAGACACGTGGAATCACTACCTCATGGTAGGATTTGTTTCGGCACATATTCCATGGAACGCTATATCAAATCTCGAGCTACGACGGCTATATGAGTCAGTTCCGTGACAACCTAGTTCTAACGTCGGCTACGACCGTTAGTAACATTTGCCAGAGGGATTATGCAGTGACTGTCCATGCAATCAAGATGCAATTGCTGATACGAAATAACGTTAGTTTGGCTGTGGACGGATGGACATCAACAAACAAACTAGCCATAACGTCGGTCATTGCGTACTATATGGATCGAAATTGGGCATTGCACGAAGTTCACCTCGTTGTCGATGAGGATGATCGCCCGTTCGGTTCCCGTTTCGAAAGCTAATTAATGATGATAGGTCAAGGGCCAACATATTGGAACAAGGTTAGCCGTACATTTGAAGGATGTGCTTGATTGTTTTGAGCGTACCGACAGCCGCTTGCTTGGCATTACAACTGATAATGCTTTGTCAAACTATTCGATGACACGCGAGCTGCAATCAACACTTGAGGCCTCTGGAATCGAGTGGCCGGCTTTGAGGAACCACATACCATGCATGGCGCACGTCATACAGCTGGCTTTAGGTGCATTCATGAGCAGTCTCCGTGTAAAAGGCCACACCAAGTCCTGGGAAGCCCATGAGCGCGATCAGCAATTTGGAGAGAATGAAAGCATACACATTGGGAAGAGTCAAAGACTTCGAAAAGAGGGCAATGCAAGAATCAGCAAGGTGTCGGCCATGAAACCAGGTTTAGCAAAGATAATTGAGAAAGAACGTATTTCAAGATATTTTGAAAGTCCTGAAGCTGACATTCATAGAGCAGAGAATGCTTGCTGTATTAATTACGCTGACACCTGGTGGCCGAAACAAGTTCATTGTTTGTCAAAAAGCCAAAGTCCGGAATGCGGTACTTCCTATTATGGATGTGAAGACACATTGGAACTCTACTCTGGAGGTACTCGAGCGCACCTACCGCTTACGGGAATTCACCCGCCAGTGGCTTCAAAACCCAAAATATGCTCAATATCGGCCATTATTCACAACTCAGGATGAATAGACGATTGTCAAGTATGTCATGGAAGTGTTGAGGCGATTTCGATATTGGACCCTTTGGATGTCGAAGAGGCATACAGTCACATTGCATCACGTCATGACAGTTTACAACGACATGTTCGATCACATGCACGGCGTGATGCAGGCCTTGGCCAGGAAGAAGACTCAAGGGAAGGAAGACTTCTTCTTCGCTGTGAAGTTAGCTCGGCAGAAGCTTTCCAAATACTACTCTGAATTGACACCAACAACGGGCATGCTCCTGGTTTCTGCACAAATCCTTGATCCGTTCCGGAAATTGCGATCGTTTAGAATGTGGGACAAGGGAATGGATATCAATCGTGAGGACGAGACATCGTACACTATACAATACCAAGAGGTGTTTCGAAAGTATGTGGAAAATGAATACTGCACTAAACATCGATGTGCGGCGGTCAATAAACTCGAAACAGTTCTGAGCAGCAATCTCGTCCCCTCCGCAACGGCATCAGTGTCCTATCAACCATCTTTTGATCCATATGATTTATCCAGCGGTGATGAGGAATACTTAACGCCGAACAATGTGCCTGAGACGACCCCCAGACAAAGCGATCGCACAGCCCACACATTGACCGCCGCTAGGCTCTATTTGAATTCGCTGCCTGAAGCACCGAAGAACTGGGGACAAATTAATCAAAATCGCAATGATTACCACTCCGACCCAATGGAGATTAGGAGTACATTTTGGATACCGGACATCACTGATTGGTGGTGCCAACAGGAGGAAACGCACTAAAAGTACCCCGATCGTTCCAACGTGGCTCGCGACATAGTCTCTATCATACCACATCGTCTCGGACTGGAGGCCAGTTTTTCCCTTGGCCGAGATGTTATTAGGTGGAGGCAGTGAAAAACCACAGGCGAGACCCTTCGCGAAAAACTCGTTGTCAGCCAGTTTGCTCGAGCCAAAATTTGAATTTTGGCAGGCACTGACCGGGAATTGGATACTCCACATACAGAAAACGACTCGCAAATGAAGAATGATGCGGAGGAAAGGAAATTGCACAGAATGGCTAAGGTTCACGACTTTTTGGAGATGTGGCAGGGCAGCGAACATCTACGTGCTACCCAGAAGGAATCTCGCCCTCAAAACAATCAGATGACCGCCGTAGGATACATTTCGGACACTGAAGAGAGCGTCAAAGCATCCTGGTCTCTCTTTCAACACGATCGTGCGGCTGCATTTGAATTGTCCGAAAGATCACCTTTGCCTCCAGCTTTGTCTGCAAAGGACCTCCCTGGAGGACGAACTCAGATCTTAAATGTCCACCAAATCGGGACAATCAACCGTCATCCAGTTGACAGCGATGACGATAGCGCACCTGAAAGCATTTCGGACACCGATGATTGTCTGAACTGGAATGGCGACTTGGATAATCGAAATGACAGCGAAGATCATTGCGCAGCAGACGATGAATCCGATATTGGCCCCAACAATGGCATTGAGGCTCCGGAATGCCCAGACCAGCAGGATGTGAGCGCCGCGCCAAATATGCCCGGATTGGTTCGGCCAACACAGAAGTCAAAGAGACGGGCTGAAAGAGTGTTGGTAACGGTTAATGCAGTTGAAATGCGGAGAAACGAAGGAGGGAAGCAAAAGTAGGACAGAATGCGTCAATGGTTGACCAGCTTTATGCAGCTTGACCGGGAGTTTCAGTTTGAGGTATATTTTGGGCGAATGGTAAGAAGTAGATCGTGAATATTGGTTCATAAATAGATGTATAGCAGGCGCAATGAATCTGTAGGCATGATTCATCATTGTTAGTCGTGTGAGAGTGAACAGTGCAAGATTATTACGCCGCTCGGCTTTGCCTCTGGGCTGAGTCTCGATCAGGCAGAATGACAGCCGATCAAGTCAAATCAGGATGAAATCAATTCTCGACAGCAGCAGATGTTGAATGGACAATACAATAAAATGAGCGTCAACAGAGCGTCAACGACTTTTGGCATTGCATCATGGAAATTGCATGGGCAGTGCGGCGACATTATGTCATACTCGTGCTATCGGCCACCTGTCTAGGCAACACCTGTTGCAACAACATCCCTACAATGTCCTAAAAATGAGCGTCAACGGAGCGTCAATGACTTTGGGCCTTGTATCATGGAAAATCCTAGTGTTGTGCGGCGACAATAGGCCATAATCAGATCATCGGCTGCCTTTCTAGGCAAAAACAGTAGCGACGACATGGCTACTATGTCCAAAAAATGAGCGTCAACAGAGCGTCAATGATTTTTATCTTTGCATCTTCGGTAAGTTATGTTCCGATGAGTTGTAGACATCCATTTATTGGATATTGTCAGCCTTTACAGGCAAAAACAACATTGAGATGCTCCCTGTGGCATCCTGAAAATGTGCGTCAGCCGAGTGTCAACAGTTTTAGGACTTGCATATTGCGTAATCAAGGCATCGCGCGGATTATCTTGTGTGTAACTGAATTATTGACCGCCTTGCTAGGCAAAAATAGCATATATCGAAGGTGAAACACAGATACCAAATTAATCGATATTACACACTCCTCAACAAGCAAAAGCAAATTGTTGGTTGCTGAAATCGCGATTTTGATAAGATACTATTAACACACTGCAAATACAACAGCCTTATATGAATTTACAGATGGACCCGCTGGGCGACCCGCTGACAACCCGCCCATTTCAGACGTGATGGGAGTTTACCATGGAACCATACCCGAGTGGGCAGTTCGGGTTTATTGACGAACCGGACCACCAATTTCGCAAAGGTTCGGTTTGGACCTGGACCCGGACCCAAAGTGACGGTTTGGAATCATTGCCAACACTATAGGCAGCCGATCATTGAATTATGGGACAATGTCATGGTATAACCCTTAGATTATCCACCATGCATGACCAAATATTATTGACACTCCTTTGACGCTTATCCTGAGCAGGTGGTGGCAATATCCTCAGTAGCATTGTGGCCCATGATGGGGGCCGCTGCATTGATTATGGGTCAACAGCGATGCACAGTGCTATGATTGTCCATGATGCAAGACCAAGAATTGTTGATGTGCTGTTGAGGCTCATTTTTAGGAGGTTGTAGCGATATTGTCACTAGCATTTTTGCCAATAAAGGCGGCTGATACATTGAGTATGGGTCAAAGCCAATGCACAGTGCATCCAGTGTCCATGATGCAAGACGAAACATAGTTCAGGCTCCGCTGACACTCATTTTCAGGAAAAAGCAGCGATAGTATCGAGAGCATTTTTACCCATAAAGGCGGCCGATACATTGATTTTGGTTTAACGCCAATGCACAGTGCTTTGGGTGTGCATGAGGCAATACCAAATATTGTTTATGCTCCATTGACCCTCATTGTTAGCAGGTGGTAGCGATATCGTCGCTGCCATTTTGACCCATAAAGGCGGCAGATACTGCGATTATAGCTTAATCTGGTCGCACAGCTGTGGGATTATCCAAGATGGAAGAACAAATATTGTTGATGCTGCGTTGACGCTAGTGTTGGCAACTGCTCCGGGTAACCCGCCAGCGGTCCGGGTTTGGACTACACAAACGGGTCGATTCGGTTCCCGCCCCGGCCAAAAACCCGATCTGCTCACTCTTCGCAGGCCAAACCCGGACCCGTACCGGTCAACGCTCGGGATTCACAGGGTTTGGCTAGACCCGTCGGGTCCAATCTCCGGTACTGCGTTGCGGGTTTCACATGTATGGTCGCATTCAGATATGCTACTGTTACTCGTAAAGTATTGACACTGGTATGTCACTGTTCATTTTCGCCATAGTATCCGCCTTGATGTGCAATACACGAACACTCACGCGCCCAACCACATCCTGACAATGAGCGTCAACAGAGCGTCAACAGAGCGTCAACAGAGCGTCAACAGAGCGTCAACAATATTTGGTCTTGCATCTTTGGTAATATGAGTGGTGCTTGATCAAACGCATCCATACAGAAGGATATGGCAGGCTTGATAGGCAGATATGTACGGGATATTCTAGCCACATCCTCCGGGACAGTAACAACTTATTCCATTCACAGAGCTACTACTAAGTATTCTTGAGCCTTTTAGCATATGATGACAGTCAAAACGATGAATATAAACAATGACTGCCAGATAGTGCTGTGATTAACCATGATGGAAGGCCAACAATCGTTGACACTCTGTTGACGCTCATTTTGAAGATCGGGCAGGAAGCGTTTCACTTTCACTTTTGCCTATCAAGGCAGCCAATAATCAGTTTATGACAATGTGCAACCTGTCACCCCCCAGGATTACCCATGATACCTGACCAAAAATTGTTGACGCTCCGTTGACGCTCATTGTCATGATGGGGCAGGGAGCGTATTGCAATCCGTTTTGCCTATAAAGGCAGCCAGAGATTCCTTTATCACTGACTATAGCCCATCGGAGGTGTGATTTCCCAGGACTCATGACCAAAAATCATTGACGCTCCGTTGACGCTCATTATCATGATGGGGCAGGGCGGGCATTGCAATCTGTTTTGCCGATAAAGGCCGCCAAAAATACCTTTACGGCTGACTACAACCTATCGGAGGTGTGATTTCCCAGGACGCATGACCACAAATCATTGACGCTCTGTTGACGCTCATTTTCATGATGGGGCAGGGAGGGTATTGCAATCTGTTTTGCCTATAAAGACTGCCAAAAATTCCTCTATGACTGACTACAACCTATCAGAGGTGTGATTTCCGAGGACGCATGACCACAAATTGTTGACGCTCCGTTGACGCTCATTTTTATAATGGGGCAGGTAGGGTATTGCAATCTGTTTTGCCTATGAAGGCAGCCAAAAATTCCTTTATGACTAATGACAACTTATGTGAGGTGCGATTTCCCAGGACGCATGACCAAAAATCGTTGACGCTCCGTTGACGCTCATTTTGCCATGGCTGTATCCACACTATGCAATCATTGAATTTGGCACAGTTTATCATTCACATTGTTTTGGCTGCCTTTCTTGCGTTTTCATTTACATTCTTCTTGATATCTACATTGTTCATTAATAATACACAGATATATATAATAATAATCTCCAAAATCCCGTGTCTTTCGGTTGACGCTGGTGATCAGTTGCAGGATCGCTCCATCCGCTGCTCTTGTCTTCAACATGAATGTTAGCTGCATTACCACACCACAGAGAGTGTACTAACCATCATCAGTCAGCATATCTGGATGAGATTCGGTATCGTGCTCGGTAACCTCATCATGTTTGAAAAATTCCGCACAGGGAAGAGCTGTATGCGTATACGTATATCCTGCCAGCAAATTGTCGATTTCAGCAGTTTGAGCTCCGGAGGTGTTACCGGTTGGGGCGGGTGGTGTGCCTGGCGGAGGTGGAGTCGGCTCTGGGATCCGCTCTCTGCGTTGGGCGGGTGGAGGTGCACCTGTACATTTGCATGTCAAGTGTGTCTGCGGATTCTTTGCGGTGGCATTGTGGCAAGGATGGCGGTCGGACGTTTGGTTTTGACGAAGCATTGCCGGGTGTCTTTGTATCGCAGCCTTCACATTTTTGTGCCGAGGGAAGTCAACACCCCGCTTCTTGTCTTCTCGGACCTCGGTGCATGGCTTCTTTATGAGATATTTCGTCTCCTCAATTGCGGTGTGCGAAAAGACTTCTTTGGCCATGTTGGCCATATTCAACACCAGGCGCATGTCGGACTGTTCCAGCTGTACCCGACTTCCTTGCCTTGCCATCGTTACAGCCATGCTGAACACCTACAAGACATTAGTTGCTGCTTCTAACAATGAAATTCGGCTGTTACCTCCATCATATATGCTTCCGAAGCCTCCTCTAACGGGATTGAAGCCTGTTTCGTCCACTCACAGGGACACTTATCAGAAAATTCATCTGCAAAAATCCCAGAGCTGACAACATCAGGATGTTGAATTTCGCGGACTGTGCGGACTACTGCCATTGTCGACCATGGAGGTTTCCCGTTACGGGCAGCGATACAATCGTTGCGTAGCTCTCTTCCGACACCCTCTGTACGTGACACGGTTAATTGACTGCTGTTTGCCTCAATATGGATATACTCACTTCCTACTGCATGCTGCATCTTGTTTATGTTGCTTCCAGTCTTGCGGACGATTTTTAAATGTGCATCCTGGGTCACATGTTTGGTGGCTGCGTTGGCAGTGTCGCGGTAAACTAACATGTGTCTGCGCTGTAGTTGTCCACCGAGAATTTCCGTATTCGGTGCAGCGGCCGCCAATCGGCCGGTATTCGATCCGCTCTCACCTGGTGGATGTGGTTGTGTATCCACGATGTGCTGGTGTGGAATAGTAGAGGAAGATGATAACGAAAGGAAGTGGGAAGCCCTGAGCACTATATAGTTAGCATCTTGTTAGAATGGAATACGTAGCAGCTACCATGACTGTTATGCTCATGATGAATCCTGCTGAGTATGGCTGTAACTTGCAGGGGTTTCCCACTGCCCCGCAATTAGCAATAAGTCAGTCTGATGTTGTTTGTTTGGTAACAAGGATACCTTGCAGTGTACGACAGCCTGAATCGCTTAATCGCGTAACATAAATAGGATGTAGTTCCAGGGAAAGAACGTCTGCTGATGTTTGTCTCAAATAATCCCCGGGATATTACATGAAAATGACACTCACAATCAGGTCATGTTGTACGGTTAGCGTCACTATTGCTGATTTATTGCCAGTCAGGAGGAAGATTTTGCTTTGTTCAAGATGAGTAAACGTACCAACTTTGACATACAAGATGCAGCTTGCCTCCATATTGTCCATAACTTGCATCATCCAACATCTAGCCTAACGACACAGTGCACAAAAACTACAACGGTCAAGGCTCCGAAAAAGAACTTTTCGCCACTTCCGGCTGGCAGAAACAGGAAATCAACAAAGCGGTCAACCCAACGACGTCATCAAGCGAAACAAGGCAAGAGCGGCTTCTAGGCAGAGAGGGTCCGAGCCCTTGGGGTATTGCGCAGGTTGAGATGCAAAAAGAAGTTTGCGGCGGAGAAACGAACAGAAATGCACTTCTTAAGCAATGAAGAGAAAGAGAAATGGATTGAGGATTTTGTTGAGAGAGAGACTGCTGGGGCAAGAAAGCGAGTTGAAGACGCAGAGGCAGCAGTTCAGCAAGAGCAGAACCATATGACGCATGCTGAACTCGTGGGATTGACGTCCAGAAAGCCCGCGAAGACTTTGGAGGAGATGCTCGTTGCTATCGGACACAGTGTGAGTGATCTTGCATGTCCCGACGATTGGGAAGATGGGGAAGATGAGGATGATGAAGTGACTGAGCAGGACATGCTGAGCAAAGATGAGGAACCCGGCTGGGTGATTGCCACAATCACTAAACCGGTACAGCAGCACATGGAGAGGTTTCGGCAGAAGCAGATGAAGTTCAACCAATTCACTCAATCAGGATGGGAGGATGCAGCCAACTACTTCCGTGAACGAGATATGAAGTATGGCACATCTGAATTGAGTGTTCTGGCAGTCGTTCAGCCGGAAACAGATGACCATGCTCCGCCGCATCCCCCGACAACATTGTCAGAGCTTATGGAGAGTCTTGACATTGTCCCCGGGATTCCGCAAGGGACTTCTCGACCAGAACGTAGTCATATCAGGCTAGGTTCGGTGAAGCCGCAGTCAAAATTGAGAATACATCGTGGTCAGCCAGCTGCGGAGCCCGATTCGTCACCTTTGCTGAAAGGGAAGCCAGTTGAACATGTAACCTATTACCCCTGGATATGGCCTCCAGCTGTTTACCATATAGATATCGCATTCCGATGAAGAGATGGTGACGGCTCCTGAGTCTGTGGAAGAATAGATATGCAAACTGCAATTTTGGACGTCTGATCGTGGGGAAAAGCAAGTTGTTTACCAATTTTGCTACGTGTCAGTGTTTCCTTGATTTCAGTGACCAAAATGTGAGACATGATAATTCATCTGTTCATGTGCAAGGGTCGAACGCACCTTGTGAATGTTCTAGAATCCAAATCGCACAGTAAGATGGCCAAAACTTTCTGTTTCATTCTCCAAGTGACTGTTCAGTGACAAAGCAAAAGCAATATTAGTGATGAAATGTTGTAACAAAATTCGAGTGAGTGATGTCATACCTGTCATGCAAAGAGCGGTCAGTGTGCATGACAAATCGATCTGAACGACAACCATCATGCTACATCCATCCATGTATCCAACTTCATAAATCTCCGCAGAGACCGGGTGCACATGGTTGAGATATTTGAAATTGCTTGTGGTATGTCATGGGAATTGAGGAGAAGGAGCTGGATAAGGAATGGTGAGGAAGTCGAGCTATATTTGCCAAAGACTAGTGAAATGATCTACATGCCGTCAATTGCCGGCCGAAAGCGCGGGAATGTGATAAGGCCCTGTCATTTCACACTCGGATAGCGTAGATAGCATTTAATCAGAAATTGAGAGGTAACATAACTCCTGGATACAATTGATAATACATACAAACGTAATATTGGATGTCAAAAATGTGTATATGTTTCGTTGCATACAATTATTGAGTGTACAAAGGCTGTTTCGATGTGATGCATGTGTGCGTCAACAGAGTGTCAACAATTTGACATCTTACACATTGAGCAATCAATGGGCTACATTGTCCCATCCTTCCAAAGCGAATGAATAGGTCGGCGTTATTGCGAAGAAAGAAAATGACTCGGTCGTTGCCACATCCTAAAAATGAGCGTCAACGGAGCGTCAATGATTTTGGGCATTGCGTCCTGACATATCCAGTAGGCCGTGCGGTTGCAGTACGTCATAATCAGACTATCGGCCGCCTTTCTATTGAACAATGGTGGTGGCAACATTTCTACTATGTCCTGATAATGAGCGTCAACAGAGCGTCAACGATTTTTGGCCTTGGTTCTTGGAAATTGCATGGGCTGTGCGGCGACGTTACGCCATAATCGTACTATTGGCTGCCATTCGAGGCACAACCTCTTGCAACAACATCGCTACTATGTCCTAAAAATGAACGTCAACGGAGTGTCAACGACTTTGGGGCCTTGTATCATGCGAAATCTTAGTGTTGTGAGGCGACATTAGGCCATGATCAGATTATCGGCTGTCTTTCTAGGCAAAAACAGTAGTGACGACATCGCTACTATGTCCTGAAAATGAGCGTCAACGGAGCGTCAACAACTTTGGGCCTTGAATCTTGGAAAATCCTAGGGCTGTGCGGCAACATTACGCTATATTCAGATTATCAGCTGTCGTTCTTGGCAAAATCGGTTGCGACAATGTTGCTACTATATCCAACAAATGATCGTCAATGGAGCGTCAACAACTTTGGGCCTTGTATCACGGATAATCCTAGGGTTGTGCGGCGAGATTAAGCTATAATCAGATCATCGGCCGCCTTTCTAGGCAAAATCAGTTGCGACAATATCGCTACTATGTCGTAAAAATGACCGTCAACGGAGCGTCAAAAACTGTGGGCCTTGTATCACTGAAAATCCTAGGGCTGGGCGGCGACATTAAGTCATAATCAGATTATCGGCTGCCTTTCTACGGTACAAACAGTTGCGATAACATTGTGAATATGCCATAAAAATGAGCGTCAACACAGCGTCCACAAATTTGGGCCATGAATCTGTAAGGGCACGTATGCCTGCGTGCGGCCTCATATGTATACATATGGCAATTATAGAAATACAGTTGCAAACGTTGATACGAGTGATAGTAGGAGTAGATGTATAGGTAAGATTATCGCTAGAGATCTAAGGCTCGTGGCGAGCCGACAATATAGAACTGCCGTTACCCGGCCTGGATCACGTGCCGCCATTACATTAAACCCCTCTGCGGGCGCTGACCTCCTGGGCTGCATAAACCGTATACTATAGAAGGAAAGGAAATGAAAGCATTGCACAATCATACCGCATACGGACTCGTACAAACTCAAAAGTCCAGCTACCGATCAGTCCCGCTCAGGGTGCCCTTGCGGCGTATCCGGCTCCAGGGGAAACTCCTCCTCCCATTGACTGAGATCCGGAGGTAGTAAAACCCGTGCCGAAGTCATTTATACCGGGCCGAGATCCAAAGAAGTAACAAAGTATGGAGATGACAAGAGAAGAGAAGAGAAGAGAGGAATGCTCAATTGATAACTCTGCTCTGCTCCCAAGTCTCGGACCTCAATTCCTCCATTTCTCCACTCCCGAACCCATACAGCATCCGAGCAGCCATCCAGTACCACACTCGTAGCTTGTGTATCTCTGGGTAGGTCATTGTTGGAATTCGTAAGGGTGGTAGAGCTGCCGCTCATGACTTGGCATCGATGGGAGCTTCTGCTCCCGGCATCGGTCATAGCCGTCAGTTGTATACCTCAATTGCGTGTAGTCTCATTTGTTGACACCTAACTCGTAAGTTTCTGTATGATGGTTATACTTACCAAGTTCAAGCGCGCCTGCACTCTCTTGAGCCTTCATGCAGTGTTTCCGCATGTTTTGTAGAGTATATCTTGCAACCGGTAGTCATCGGTACTCGGAGTGGTGGGAAAACGGCTCTCACCACTACCAATCCACGCAATTGGGTGGGTACGTGACTGGGTTAGGGTTATCGCGGCTCTGCATCACGCCATCGACATCATCTCCTTCCATCTTTTGAAAATTCTTTGCTCCGTCGACGACTTCTCCATCATATTCATTGGCGATTGCCATCGTGGCTCGGTACCAGTGTGACTTGGATCTCCGAATTGATATTGGGATTCATTGGCGATTCGATACGTAATTCAGTTCGGCTTTCGCTTCATCTGCAGACTATCTTCCTTTGGCTTCGGTCGTACTTCTGCGTCACCCGCTGTCCAGTGTCTATTCTGACTTGCTCTGCCTGTTGACTTACTGTCGTATGAGACGTCCCAATGCGCTCACTCTTGGTGTCATTGCAACGGCTATGCATCGTCATGACTTGTTCTGCCTGTTGACTTACTGACGAATGTGGCGTCCCAATGCGCTCAATCTCGATGTCATTTGCAACGGCTCCTTGTCTTGACTTTGGGCAATGATGTGAGCTTTCGCTCCTGGCATCGTCAAAGCGGTCGGTTCTCATATGTGACTCGCTGGTGCCCATTTGAGGGTAGCAGAATGCGCCAATTCCATCAGGCGTGGGCAGGATATCATTGATCCAGATCTAACACGTAAGCTTCACACTGAGTGGTCGTACTCACCATGATAGGAGTGCGGTTCTGCTCTCGGAAAGCCACTTTGCATATGCCGATTCCGGCATCTCTTGATTCGGCGTTTGGTAGGGTCTCGGTGGCCCGCTGTGAGCATCTCGGTAGGCAGCTTCCATTGAATGTCCGATCGTCTCTCGGTAGTCATTTGGTAGGCCTCTGGTAATGTGGTTTGGCATTCAGTTCGGTAGGCCGGTCGGAGATACTTTTCGATTCTTCGGTACGCAATTCGGTAAGCGTCTCAGTCAGTCGATTTGTACTGTAGCACTCCCGGTAATCCTCTCATTTGATCTACATGTGAAGTCTTTCGGAAGTGATATCTATCGCTGTGATCTCTCGGTTATCATCTCTTGGTAGTTGTCTCGACTGTCTCTCGTGATGCCATTCGGTAGACTATTCGGTCGACTGTTCGGTAGACTATTCGGTAGACTATTTGGTACGCTCAGTGGTCATTTGCGATCTCCTTCGGGACCAATTCGGTAGCCATGTCGTAGTTGTTCGGTATCACAATCTGAACTTCTTCGGTTGCCATATTGCACTCGTTCGGCATGGATCAGGGTCGTTTGACCTGTCATCTCTCTCGTGCATTTACAGGTCCACTGGATGTCCGTCATATGCCAGGTGAACTTCTCGTCTTAGATTGCGGGGTGCGTTCGCTGGCTCTCCCCTGGGTGCTTGTTGATTCATCTCTTGGTGTGTTTGCCATCACTTGCCTCCGTGCACTTATCGTCGTTCTCTAAGTCCACTGGCCGATTCATGTCCAGGTGCACTTGCTGCTGCTAGCGTTCTCAATTGTTGAATGTATCTAATGGTGCTTCGTTCCTGCACTTCCGGGACGGTAATTGTTTGTGGTAGGGGTTGTTTGAGATTCCTGTACGGTGATCCCCCTCTGTTGAAAGTTGTTGCTCCGCCGGCTACTACTCTCGTATAGCTTCGTAGGGAACAACAATTGGAAGGGCTTGATTAGGAGTAGATTCTGAAGTCAATTGGTAGTCGTCAATTGTCATCGTAGTTGTGTGGCTCGGGATCGCCGAGTCTGAGTCGGGATCTCATTCGGGATAGGAATGTAACTTCGAAACAGATAGGGCAATGTAATCTGTATTGTAATGGTCATTGTATTCGGCATTGTAATTGGCAGTGTAATCTCTGGAATAGTAGTCATGATTGTACTCGGTACAGCAAGGCCGCCAGTTAATCGTTTATCAGCATCTCTGCACTCAATCGCTAGTCTCGTGGATTGCCATCGAAAGTAAGAATATTAGATAGAGTAGATTTCCACATAACTTTGTGTATATCAGCATAGTCAAAGATTGGTTGTCATCCATCTCCGAGCATCTCCGGGATGGGCATATCGGCGCAAGTACCATTCTCATTGTCTGAATGATGGCTCTTTCCCTAGGTAAGTAGCCTGCTGCAGGACCGTCGTCTCTCGTATCTGGGACATTATCTCATGCCCAGGCATCCAATTGCTTCATAAGTCTTGGACGTTCCAAAGTGCGCTCTTCGCTCTCAATTGTCATTCCTCTGTCGGGAGTATCTCCGAACTGCTCCATCTATGTTAGCCAAAGGAATCAAGACAAAAGATGGCAGTGGTGGAAGGGAATATGCAGGAGGCCTTATCATTGACTGTTCGCCCACACACGAGCCAAGCGCTGCCGTCCAGTCACTCCCTTTTGGTCGCCGCGAGCCGGCAGCAGTCATTCAAGCGTCTGCTGGGAAGGGCACTTCTTCCGCAACTACCGCCGCTGCTGTCTGCTCATCGCGTCCAGTGCTTGGGTCTGTATCACCTGGTGAATCCAAGGTGATGTCTTCCAAAGTCACTCCCGCCAGCCCTATGCATTCCCCTGTCTGTCGGGCAAATGCTACGACCACTTCAATGCTACTTAGAAGATCGTCGAATGCAGTTGCTCCCAGTGTCTGTTACCCAGACCGTGCCCAAGAAGCTGGTCATTCTCGGCTTCCGAGACCTTCGATGCCACTGCCGTAGTCATCAGTGTCATTTCTCCGCTCCACTGGCACTCGGTGATCGCAGAGAGTTAATCGAGCCCAGTCGATGTCAGGATTTTGTTTGGGAAACCATGGTAACCTAAGTACTCAATCGTACGCATCCATTGGCACGACTAGCACGTCTGATCTGTCTACCGGTGCGGGATAGTCCATGCACTGGACCGTATTCTGCGTCGTCCGGCTGTCATTTGCATGTTGCATCACACCTCTGGTCAAGGCGAGGGTGATGATGTTTGCCGCCTGATATCCCAAGTCGCTTGAGAAGCCTCGGTGTCATAAAGATGCTGGTTGCGCCGCAGTCGATAAGAGCCTGTACGCGTTGCATTTAGCCATTTGATTTTCGTCCAGAGTCGCCATGAGTGCTGACACTGCCAATCGTTTGTTAGTTGCTGAGTGACGAAGGATTGTTGGCGCTTGATTTGTCCATTGCCGCTTCCATTGTCCATACTGCTTCTGCTCTGAGATAATCATAGTCACTATATTTGTCGTAGTCGTCATAGTTGGTCTGCGAAATTGTGTCAGTCTGTAACCGTAAATGCACTTCACGCTGCGCACTGTATCGCCGCTATAAGTTCGCTTCAATCGAGGGAAAGCTTTCCATCCTAATTGTCATTCAATTGCAGCGTGTCCTCTCCGTAAGTGCACTTCGGTTGTGCAGATGTTTGTGGCAGTAAGATACCTTCATTTGTAGAGGGTCTTCTGCGTACAGGTACATCCCTCGTGCAGACATTCGTGGTGGTAAGAGTGCTTGATTCGCTGAAAGATCCTCCTCCATAGGTATTCATCGCTCGAGTTGTGTATCCGTAGGTATATGTCAAATGCTTCGGCAAGGTTGCTGGAGCGGTAGATGTACACTCAAACTGGGATAGGTGCACTTCGCTCAAACAGAAGGATTGTAGTCCTGACTGCGCTGACTCGTAAAATGTCTCTGTCTTCGCCTTTGATTCATGATATGGCTGCATTCAGGGGTAAGGTTACTCCGTCGATTGTAGGTGCTTCGACTGGTGATCGCGCTCAATTGACTTGTAGGAATGGTCTTGTACTCATGATCATCGCGTTGAATGTCAGCGACGGGCCTTGAGCGCCATGTCATCTCTGAGCTCTAGAGGTTTCCGCTGTGAATTGACAGGTTCATGGGTGCTGTCGCAACTTCTCCGGTGACCCGCAGTCGAATGCAGCCATTGGAAGTAATTGATGTCGTCTTGAACTCATCAGGATCGATCATATGCGATTTTATTATTGGCTGGATGGTGTCCTGTACTCGGGATGATAATCGTCTTCATTGCCGTTGACTCGCCTTGTGCGCCAATTGGTCTGTGATCTCACTCCGATGCCATCAGGGGCTCAATTGAATAATGGAAAGGTCAATGCTTTGTGCTTCGCAGTAATGACGCATCGATATCTCATTTGAAGGGCGGTATTCTCAATTGGTGACTTCATGATGTCGCGTGTGGGAAAAATGGGTAAGAACTCGTCAACGCGAAATCCCGTGAGCGAAATGTATCCGTTTACTAAAACAGCGATGATGGTCTAAGAGCACATATGCCTGCGTCCGGCCTCATGGGTAGAGGTGTAGAAATTATAGGAATACGGTTGCAAACGTGGATACGAGTGATGGTAGATGTAGATGTGTAGGTAGGATTAACGCTACAGATCTAAGGCTCGTGGCGAGCCGACTATAAAGAACGGCGGTTACCCGGCCTGGGTCACCTGCCGCGGGTACAGTATCACGGAAAATCGTAGGGTTGTGCGGCGACATCAAATCATGATCAAATTATCAGCTGCCTTGCTTGGGAAAAACGGTTGGGTGGACATCACTACTATGCCCTAAAAATGAGCGTCAGTGGAATGTCAACGACTTTGGGCCATGTATCTAGGAAAAACCTAAGGCTTTGCGGCGACATTAAGTCATAATCAGATTATCGGCTGGCTCTCTAGGCAAAATCGGTTGCGACGACATCACTACTGTGCCCTCAAAATGAGCGTCGACGGAGCGTCAACGACGTTTCGCCATGCATTTTGGAAAATCCGGTGGCAGTGTGGAGACATTAACACATAATTGAAATGTCGGCCGTCTTTCTAGGCAAAAATCGTTTTTACGACATCGGTACTATGCCCTGAAAATGAGCGTCAACGGAGGGTCAACGATTTGAGGCCTTCCATCTTGGCAAATCAATCCGCCATGCGACCACAATGGTCTATGATCGTACTATCGGCCGCCTTTCTAGGTAAATATGCCTACCATAAGATCATAACCATGTCCCAAAATGACCGTCAACGTAGTGTCAATGATTTGTGCACTCGCATCTTGGATAATTTAACCGCAATGGAGCGGAGGTAAACCACAATGAACCTATCGGCAGCTTACGTGGGCAACAATGCTAGTGACGATATCGCGTCGTCCTCTTACAATTGAGCACCCACGGTGCGTCAAGGCACCGAATGCTACACAGCTATAAACTGCATTATGCTGTTCCAAAATCGAGATGTTCGCGGTCAGTTGTTGCAATCTGTCCTTGTATTCGACTTCACAAATATGCATGCAATGTCTTACTGATCTGATTATTTTCCATGTAGCAGTAGAGTCAATATTTAAGAACCCGCATTCTGCGTTACTGTATTGTTATTTTTGGCAATCTCTCGACTCAGAATACTCAGCTTTCCAATTTCTACCACCATGTCGGATACACAATCTTTGAACACATCATTGCGCGAGGTTACTATCTCTTCCAAAAATAACCCTGTCTTCATTCGTGATTTGAGCAACCTTTCATTGCAAATCATTGTTGATGGTTGGTGGGCTTCACTGAATGAAGGCCCGAAGCGGCCTATTGCGTTGAAGAATTCTCGAGATGCGCCTTCGTGGCGATTCTATTTGCACTGTGGAGTTGAGGAGACTGGCAGCCCTGGCTTCAGATGTATTGTGTGTCATCAAGTTCTTCGCCATCCATCAGATCATGGGACCAGCTCAATGGGGATACACTTGCTGGCAAAAGCTCACATTGCAAAGTTAAACAAATTAACAGAGTCAGAGTTCACTCAATTGACGAGTTCGACGGTGGATGAAACAGCTTTGGCCATCCTGAAGAGACAAGGAAGTCGCGGAATCACAACATTAAGAGTGCCGAGCAAAATGATATTTGATATCCAATTGAATCCATACTGACCAAAATGACAGACAAAACGTTCCAAACTGGCAGATAAGTAGTGTGAAACTTCCGAATTTCACCAAGACACTTGGAATCGCTAACTGATGTTAGGATGTGTTTCGGCATATATTCCATGGAACGCTATCTTCAATCTTGAGCTACAATGGTCATATAAGGCCTTATGCGACCACGTAGTCCTACCGTCTGCTACGACTGTCAGGAACATTTGCCGGCAGGATTATGCAATGACTGTCGATACAATTAAGAAGCAATTGCCGATAAGAAATACAGTTAGTGTAGCTTTGGACTGATGGACATCAACGAACAAATTAGCCATAACGTCGGACATCGCTTACTATTTGGGTCAAAATTCGCCATTGCGTGAAGTTCCAGTCCCTTTCGATAAGGTTGTTCGCCTGTTCGGTTCCTGTTCCGAAAGTCAATCAAAGATGATAGGTCATGGGCCAACATAATGGAGCAAGGTTAGCCGTACATTTGAAGGATGTGCTTGATCGTTTTGAGCTTACCGACGGCCGCTTGCTTGGTATTACAACTGATAATGCTTTGTCAAACTACTCGATGACACGCGAGCTGCAATCAACACATGAGGCCTCTGGAATCGATTGGCCAGCATTGAGGAACCACATACTATGCATGGTGGACTTCATACAGCTGGCTATAGGTGCATTCATGAGCAGTCTCGGTGTGAAAGGCCGCACCAAGTCTTGGGAAGCCCATGAGCGTGATGAGCAATTTGGAGAGAATGAAGGCATAGACATTGGGAAGAATCAAAGACTTCGAAAGGAGGGCAATGCTAGAATCAACAAGGTGTCAGCAATGCAACCAGGTTTAGCGAAGATAATTGAGAAAGTACGTATCCAACTGCATAACTTTCCACACAGACCTGGTGCACATGGTTGAGATATTTGAAATTGCTTGTGATACGTCATGGAAATCGAGGAGAAGGAGCTGGATAAGGAATGGTGAGGAAGTCGAGCTATATTTAGCAAAAACTAGTGAAATATTTCACATGCCGTCAATTGCCGGCCGAAAGCGCAGGAATGTGATAGGGTCACGTCATTTCTCACTCAGATAGCGTAGATTGCAGTTGAACAAAAATTGAGAGGTAACAAAACTCCTGGATGCAAACAATAATAGATACAAATGCAATAATGGATGTCATAACTGTGTATTTGATTCATTGGATAGAATTATTGAGTGTACAAAGGCTGTTTCGATGTGATTAATGTGAGCGTCTACGGAGCGTCAACGATTTTTGGCATTGTGTCATGAAACATCCAGTAGGCTGTGCGGTTACAGTACGTCATAATCGAACTATCGGCCGCCTTTCTATTGAACAATGGTGACGGCAACATTTCTACTATGTCCTAAAAATGAGCGTCAACAGAGCATCAACAACTTTTGGCCTTTCATCTTGGAAAATGCATGGGGTGCACGGCGACGTTACCCCATAATTGCGCTATCTGCCGCATTTCTAGGCAAAAACTCTTGAAACAACATCGCTACTATGCCTTAAAAATGAGCGTCAACAGAACGTCAACGACATTTGGCCTTGTATCATGGAAAATCCTAGGGCTGTGCGGCGGCATCAAGCCATAATTAGATTATAGGCTGCCTTTCCAGGCAAAAACGGTTGAGACTACATCGCTACTATGTCCTAAAAATGAGCGTCAACGGAGCGTCAACGACTTATGTCCTTGTATCCTGGAAAATCCTAGGGTTGTGCGGCGGCATGAAGCCATAATTACATTATCGGCTGCCTTTCTAGTCGAAAACGGTTGCGACTACATCACTAGTTTGTCCTAAAAATGAGCGTCAACGGAGCGTCAACGACATTTGGCCTTGTATCAGGGAAAATCCTAGGGCTGTGCGGCGGCATGATGCCATAATTACATTATCGGCTGACTTTCTAGGCAAAAACGGTTGCAACTACATCCCTACTATGTCCTAAAAATGAGCGTCAAC
>Ga0307512_10000548_pt1 | contig 55450 bp, 56 predicted proteins | sample 14_EM_MG_FD_200267 | JGI IMG/M metagenome (GOLD analysis project Ga0307512, IMG submission 200267) | Populus trichocarpa ectomycorrhiza microbial communities from riparian zone in the Pacific Northwest, United States - 14_EM | ecosystem: Host-associated > Plants > Roots > Unclassified | place...
GCTGAGGCCTTTGCGTTGCTCGCGGTACTGTGCTTTTTCGCCGGTGCGGGCGCCGGGGTTTGGTTTTTGGCGTTTTGTGGCGGGGGAGGGCATGTCTGCTGGTGGTGGATCCATTGGTTGGTGGTTATGATATGGGGGGGATTGAGGTGAAGTGAAGTGAAGTGAAGTGGAATGCGGCTCTGCGGGAAAGCGTTCACAAGAAAAAAAAAGTTTCTTATTTTAGGCTTGGTGTGTGTTCTAGCTTCAGTTCCACCCCCGCATTTTTATGAACCTCGCACGGCATATGCTCGCTAAACAGCCTTCACAGCGAATCATCAACACGGCACACGCCCCGTCGCCACGGAAAAATTTCACTGCACTTTCTCTCAACGTACATACGAAACGACAACCGACAACCGACAACGCATCACAGTATAGCCGCCCCCAAGCAAGCAAACAAGCAAACAAGCAACATGCTACAGATTGAAAACAACATGGCGATGATATCATGATGTTTCCAGGAATCAAGAATGCCCACCACAAAAAGACGTGGGAAAACATAAAGACGAGAGAGAAATACTTACCGCATGTATGAGAGAAAAAGAGGAGAGAATGAAAAAATGAGTTATGATGATGATGGTGAGGGAAAAAAAACCCCTCAAAGGAAAGAATAGATGCAGATAAGAGGAAAAAAGATACCACAAAGTGGAGAGCGCAGATACCAAGGCGGAATCAACATTGCATATCCATGAAAAGATTCCGTCGTAAGAAATGGTAGCAAGAGAAAAAACACAATAATGGACGCCTCATTCAATCAACCCATACTCCAGATAGATTCCAATATCCAACAACAATCAATCCAATCAAGACACCGCGATTATCATACCCCGTAAACGCCTTCACCGAAACTCCACACAAGCAAACGTCTTCTCCAGTACATGCTTCAGCTGCAACTTCTGGAACTTCTCGCTCTTCGCGTGAAAATATATTCCATCTACCGTGCCCGACACCTGATTGAAGCAGATGTAGTAGAACCCCTCAAAACTGGCTCCGGAGATCTGTCGTACTTTGTGGTCTGGCACCAGAAAATATTCCTTCCAGCGCATAAAGATGTTTTCCTTCTGCGCGAAATTTGTGTAATTGAATTCATTACGTTTTGCTTTCGAGACCAATGGGCGGAACGCGGGGAATCGAGACCAGTGCTGGAAATCGTTCTTCTCGCTCGATCCCCACTCCGGTCGGCGGGTTTGGAACGAGTATTTGTCGCCAATCATTTCGCCTTCAAAGTATGTAGTGAGGGTGGGGTGATCTTCGGTGAGACCTGAAAGAGTGCCACGCAAATCAGCAGCCAAACTTAAGCGCTGTCCAAGTCCTCCTCCGCCTCCGGACGGGCGGATACGCACACACCTTTAATGCGGAGATAGCCACACAAAAACGATTCTGCCATGTTGACATGTTTCAGTTCGACGTGGACTTCGTACGTTGAACGATCACTCGTCTGCTTTCCGACGAATTTACTTCCCGGGCGCAGGAACGAGCAGCTATAGGATGGGAGAACCTGATGATCGGAGGTTGGGTTAGCAAAAGCACTCAGTTTTGAAAGATCCCGGCCAATCGTATAAAAAGCCGCTCAGACTTACGCGTTTGGTGGAAAAATCGCTGTTTGATGATGGAGAATCTATCGAAGCGGGAATACCATGCGAAGGTGCTCGCCGTGTAAAAATCTTCTGTGATGATTGTGCCTCTTTCGCGGGTGTGGTGGTTGTGCGCTGTTCCGTCACTGTCGACACGGTATAAACTTTCTCGTCGTCGGTTGAGGGCGCTGATGGGGAAGCAACATCTAGTCCTGGATCCTCTGATGGACATGGTGAAGCGACGGCTGTGTCTTGCCGGGGGTGGTCGAGTTCCTGCTGGCCCCAGCCGGCAGTGGTGATGGTAGTGGTCGTTGTGGTTGTGTGCGTATTCGAAACATCTTCGGGGCATGCAACGTGAGGTCGAGAAGGTCGAGAATTCTCTGTAGCGATTGCAACACTCTCGACAATCGCTGAAACGTTCGGGGTAGGCATTATTTCTGGGGTGAGTATTTACACAACTGTTACAGACCGGACGTTCAGCTCTTTTTCCTTTTCTTTCCCGTGCGTGCGTGCGTGTGGGTGCGGTGGCAAAAAACAATCGTGTGGGTTCAAGCATACAGCTACAATAAATTCTTCTTGGTTGCGGATAGTGGCGAAGCTTTCGGTATTAGCTGGAGTGAATGCGGGTGGAAGCAGTAGTTGGAGGTTTGAAGCATGGAATTGAGGTAAGCAGAGCGGTGGTGGTGGTGAGGGGGAGTAATAGCAGGCGGAATCGGGAATGGACTCCTACTACGGGCTGGTGGGGGAGGGTGGTGGGCTGCGCGCGACTTTCTTCCAGAGACACACGACACTCGTATAATGGGTGGTGGATATGGTACGGGATTCAGGTGAATCAACAGAAGGATGAGGCAGAGGCAGAGGGAGGCTGGAGGAAGTAGGACAAGCTGCGACAGGCGCGGAAGCAATGCAGCGTGCGGGTGGTGGAGGTCAGATGGAAGTTCAGTCTTCGGAGAAGTATGCCAAGACTGAATCGTCGTTCATCTGCGAAGTCCCTTCGAGCGAGTTCCTCGAATTCTCACGGCTAGAGTAGTCGACAGCAGAGCTCTCTCTTAAGAGGCGAGCTGATTTTATCCACAGAGGTCGCAGCTCTTTCTAGGAGATAGCTATCCCACACTACAGTGGTCCCAAAGAGGGCCTTATGTACTGTAGTCTGTAGATGCTTCTGCCATGCCAGATGCTCTCTAAACACATCGATCGGAGAGGAGCTCAAATCCCACATCCGCTTTTTCTCCCACTGATCACTTGCGTTCGGCAGGTCGAATAAATGTAAAGTGCAGGGAGAACGCACGCAGGGGAAGAAGTGTAATGGATGGTCTGTAGATGTGCATGTCGCCACTTCACCGCCCACACCACATCGGCACCCGATCTCTCCATCTGTTCTGCAACCATGATTGCCCCGAAAGATAGCGCAGTTTCTGATACTAGATATTGGCCGCAAAAAATTGCGGGTTCAAACGGGACCATGGCAAATACTCTGTTTAATATGTCCTCCTCCCGAGCAGATATCCAAACTGAACACGAAACCACCCCCCCACCGCCTCCCCGTCGCAAAATGGAAATTCCCGAGGATATGGAGAGTTGGTTGCATGCATGGCCAATCATAGGCTACAGACGACCGAGATCCGTCACCTTACATACCCAGGAAGCGGGGCTTCTTTAGCACTTATGCATTCCCCTCAAGAATGACGATTTGCATCACGACAGTCGCCGTCCAAAATACAGGCATATATTAACATTGATCGAATACCTCATACCTTTTTCCTGATACCCATCATCGTTTTGCTCAAGTCGAGAGTATTCACAAGTGTTTTTCTCCTCTACCATCCCCGTCCATTTCATCCACCCAAAAAGCAAACAAGTTAACCCAAACGAAGAAAAGCCAGCCAAAACGAAAGCAAGAACAGATTAACATTTATAAACAAACGTGAGTAAACGTAGCATCGTACTCGTTAAGAGATATACTAAGTATTCAGACTGACAGACAACTACAAAGGGTGTGGAAAAGAAACATACTAGAGCGTATTCGTGACCAAAAAGCGTGTTCGTGGCCAAAATGATGAAAGGACAGATGAATTACATATACTGTTAACGCAAGAGGGGTATTTATAGTATTGCCTAAGCAATATAATGACCGCAAAGAAGGGTATAAAGATGAACAAACGTCAAAACAATCAATGCTTTTGGTATCATGTCGTATCGGCGTGTCATAAAAATGGGACTCGTCCAGTAAGGAATACCGTCGTGTAAACGAGAAAAACGCAATAGTATAACTGCCGGCTATGAATCTTCCATGAAGGCGAAAGAAGGATATTTACAACAAAACAGTAGAGTGAAAACGAACCCAACCCAGAAAGAGATATCGAAAATGCAGGACGAAACCCCAAAAACTCAAACCCGTAAAAAAACCGAATACTGAACTCCGCATGCTCCCCAATGATATGATAAGAGTAAAACCCGATGCATGGAAAGAGAAACCGTCACAGTCCAGACAAACACCAGCCCAAGCCGATCCACCGAATCCCCGTTTATGATGTTGATAACGCGATGAAGATTAAGAACGCTGACGATGATGGTGTAGGGTGATTTGCAAAATATTGTGTAGGTGTAGGTGTAGGTATAGGTGACCAGGTGGCAGGCCATACTACTATCCGCAACTACTGGATAGTTATGGTTATGCCACTCCGATGACCGGCGTAAACTCCAATCCGTTGGGGTTGACTCGATCCAATGCCCTCATGTCCTCGTCGAGGGAGCTTTTGATTGGACTAAGATCGAAATCAAACTTATCGTCAGCCGGGGGCTCCACTGTCCGAATTTTCAATCGTAGACCTTTTTCCGGCGATGGTGGGAAGCCTTCAACTGATCGCGCTAATTTTTGTTTTAGATTTCCGGTTTGTATAACCAAATTTCTCAGCATATCTATATCGAAGTGTACTTTTCCGTCATAGCCACCCCGCCGAAGGTTGTCAACCGAACGTTGCCGGTGCTGCATTTTTTCCATCATGCTCTTAGCGACCTCAATAGGATCGTTCTTATCGACAATCTTTCTCGAGAGGGGGGAGATTGAAGAGGAGACTGGGGAGAGGCGCCTGCCACCTCGTGGAGTAGACGGTAGATTCCCATCGTTTCCGCCGAAAATGTCGTCGTCTGGTAACAAGACAGAATGCCGACTCGATGCTGTTGTGTATGCGCTGTGTTCGTCTAAAATGCGCTGGTTTTGTTGCTCCCGTCGGCGTTGTTGTGGCGACCAGGTATTCTGACGATGCAACCTGTCTTTTTTGAGAGGTGCATCTTCTTCATCATCATCCAAGGTAGCCAAAGCAATGATCCCATCTGCCTCGTCCCACAGATCACTATCCGCTTTGTATCGAATATTCTTAGCTATTGCGATGTCCCGCAACCGTTTCAAATCTTGGAAGACCACATTAGAATCCACGATGAAAGCACGTATATATAGTAATGAATTTACCTTCTACTAGCAATGCGAATTCCCTCACGCATCCAAGGTGACCAATAATACTGGCTTGCCTTTCTTCGATGGCCCGAGGTATAACCATATCGCTCTTAGACATTCCAAACTCATCATCATCGTCCAGGAAATCGTCGTCCCAATTCTCACTTGGAAGAGGTGTTCTGCCACGCAGTGTATTAACTACAGGCATACTCTGGCTTCGAACGTGATAAGTTGGTGCTCTGCGTCCGGTTCTGGTCGACGAGAGCATGCTTTCTTTTGCATGTACAGTTTTAGGTCGGTAACCGCTGCTGTGAGAGTTTGACGTATGTATAGATACGCCATCGTTCCAGTCGAGAATACTATTTGTCTCCCGCATACTTGAACCATCGATAGAAAATCCCTCCCTGGCCGTGCCGAAGCTAGTGTTACTTCCGTTACTTTGTAGACCCAGGCCCATACGTGAACCAGAGAATAATCCGCCATAAGGTCTTAGTCCGCCTTGTCCAGGTAAACGGTGGTCGTCTTCGTCCACCGATTTTGAAGGGATGTCCCAGTCGCTGCTCCAACCATCATCATCATCATCAAGAGTGATACTCGCTACTCCCGGGCGTTGCTGTGCTGTGTGTGTACTGTTTGGCGACGAACACGCGCGATCGATTCCTCTGTTGGTTGGCGTGGTGTGCGATACGATGGGTAGTTCATGCTCGAAGGTGGCCTGTAATGGCGACCGTATATCCAGGTGGCACCGGTCGAAATCAAATATACGGTCGGCTCTCATTGGAGTCATCTCCGATATACGAGTTCTCATCGAGTCGAACAGCGTATCGCTGCCAAAATCGTGTTCGCTTTCGCTCCCGATCAGTGTAGAGGCACGTTCTGAAGCGCTCATAATAGATAGTCGATGACGTCGTGCAGCAAAGCATAATGCTGGGGCGCTCAACGACCCCTCAGAAGAATGCTCCTCTGACTGAGCGCCAGAGTTGGATACAGATTCCGACGAGGTGAGGTCTTGGTTAGGATCCAGATCTAGTAAGGAAAGAGATTGTATAGCGGGTAGTGGTTCTCGTCGCATTCCGTCGTATACTGATGTTTGTGGTCTGTTATTCCGATGAGAATGATATGGAGTAGGCCGCGCTTCAGATGTAGAATGTCTCCTCGCAAAACCACCCCCCATAGAACACATCCCAACGAAACCATTACCATTAGTGATTGGGTCATCATCGGTAGTTGCTTCGTTCGGGGTGGGTTTTGAGGTCGCTGCGCCCAGGAAATTTGACAACGAAAATTTTCGAGTCTTGGTCGGAATCGGAGCAGTCGACGACCGGTGTCGGGTCGACCTTTGGTGCTGCGTCTCGCCCATGTGGTGCGAAGCTGGTCGCGATTCTTGATTCAAAGAGGCGGTATCGGTAAAAAGGGAATTCGTGTCGTCGTCGTTGGTTTCCTTATCGGCTGGATAGCTGTTGACGGTAGGTGCGATCACTAACGCAGGACCGTGTCGTCGTCTGAAGAGATCAGGAACAATCCTCCGAATGGCAGGCGCCTTCTTCGCTAGTTTCGTAGGTCCCGAAACTGATTGATGAGTGATACTCTGTCGCTTCGAAGGAAAGAACGGGCGCCATACATCGACCGACTCGAGATCGGGCGGACAAAAGTGGGAAGATTCGAGACCTGATGTGGACGGTCGCGACACTTGGAAGGGGGGGGAATGGTTAGATTGCTCGCATATAGGTGGTTGGTAGATAGCGGTGGATGGCCGGCGCCTGTGGTGTTGTCTTGGCGGCGGTACAGGTGAATTGGCTCTGGATAATCGCTCCGTCGGCGATCTCTTGACTAGTTTGTTTCTGGTAGGAGGGCGTGAGCTCGGTTGCGAGGTTGTCCAGGAACGAGTGCGAGATGAGGTGGATGACACAGTCGACGACGGGGACGACAACGAGAGAGAACTGGTCGGGGACGAAGAGAAAGACTCTGATAAACGTCGTAGCCATCTGCGGGAGGTTGAAGGGCGTGATAGTGGTGGGGGAATGCAGGTGGAAGTAGGCGTAAATTGAGGGAACTTTGCCTCGTTCGGACTGCCGTCTAGAGGTTCCTCAAGTAGCGGCGGCGTATTGGTGTTAAAATTTACAGGAAGGTTTGGCAGGTGGTCATTCGTGGTGTAATGCGGTAGTGCCAGAGCAAACCCGCAGGCAGCTATCCCAACTGTCGAAGTTGCGCAGAGCTGGCAAGCAGACGTGTCAATTGCGATCCAACAGGCTCATCAGGGGGGAGAAAAAACTCACTGTAGAAACGGTATGCATTTCTGAGTGGTTTCAGAGCAGCACAAAATACAACCAGTATACAACCATCGCATCCAAACAAAGAATCAAATAAACGCGAATTGATGTTGACGGATGTCGCGGATGCGGTTGAATCCAGTGAGCTTTTGTACGGGGGTTCGCGCGATAGTAGTGAGTATTGAAGGAATCGGATGGTTGAAGGCGTTTGATTCGGGAGGGTGATTCGCATCAAATTGAGAAAGTAGTTTAGGTAGGGCAGCGGAAAGGGGAGGGAATAGAGGGAAGTATTGACGATCCGCCCGGCGTGTCAACAAAGCGCGAATGGATTCGAAAAACGAGTGGCCAGAAGGTCGGCAAGATGGGATTGTAGGGGGAAGGGGAAGAAGGAGGGGGGGAAGATGCTGTCAGACCCAGCCGGAGAGAGGAATGCGAATTGCGGCAATGTCGATGTCGCTTTTGTTTGTTGTCGAAGGGCTGGTATCGAGATTGGCGATGTAGGGTCGAGTAAACGAGTAAAATCAACAAGGCAAATTGGCGAGGGTAACGAAGGCTACGCTACTAGGGAATAGTGTGTATCAGTTACCGTAGTTACATCACACCCGGATCAGACAACACAGAGATCTTCCCGTTCCTTGATCCGCCTTAGAACTCGGCAACGGTGTTTAGATGGGGAGATTTGAAGTTTATTCGTTGGTGACTGCAAGGAAAATCTCACGACCCTTCTACGATTTCTGGAACCTCTCTTCTGGTAATGCACTTCTACAGCTGCGGCATGTAAAGTACTTGGTACTCCCCAGATGCAGGCGGCGAGGCGAGCTTCGTTTGTTTGTTGTGGTTCGGAGATCGAGGCTAGAAGCTGCCCGACACCACCTGCTTAAATGGCACTGAACGAAGACGAAACAAGGAAGCATGAACGACATTAGATTAAAAATGTTTCGTTTAACAAGTGGCACAGCATCCTACTTGGCTACAGACTGTGATTTGAGTAACCGTTGATATTGGATATCCGGTTCGAGTGCCGGATCGTGAGGTAACGAGGCAACCCCTTGCTGGCACTCTACCTTCAGGAACCACTCTATATCCCTCATAGCATGGCTAGTTCTGATGTAAGTAGCACGGAAATAGGTGTAAAGGAAGCGCAACGTTGAACTCTACAATTATGGGTCTTCTGTGATCAATTGCCCAGATCTTTCTCATACTATGGGGCCTCAAACTCTATTCCCCCACGATCAACAAACCCCACGGTATGCATACTCTTCCAGGACACCTAGAATTATGTCACGGCTCAGGGCCACAAATTAATCCGTGTCCTTCGCACTACCATCCCAATTGATGGGTTGAATTGAATTTCCCTCATTTTTTTTACGGAACTCAAATCCTCAACCCCATAGTGCCATGGCTTTTAGTCCAAACGCCATTGGCGAAGGGGCTCTACCGTGACGTGGAGCAAGGCCTTCCAATCTTCCAATCACTTCCTGTTTGACCGAGGAAACTTTCGAGCTTTAGCCATGGTGTGCGTTGGAAGCATTCCCGCATCGTCGCTGAATACAGTGTATGTTGCCAAAACAGACTTTATGAGACAGCCAATCGCTCCATCCGGAGACCCTTAAACTGACGTGCTTCGCACATGGTCACCACATGTCCACGTAGTTGAGATAGACTTTACAAGACTGATGTTATTCTTTCCTGCTCATTAATCCGTGTTGGTGAACTTTTCTCCTGGCACCGGATGACGCTCCGTAAGGCAACCCATCGGCAGTCAGCCAACGCTACTTGGCAGAGCGCTAATATGGTGTATACCCCCCAGTGAATCGGCGCTTTGTTTGGCGTCGAAAGTTGAAACAATTGCTGCTATATTTAGCGGCCGGCAGGGACCAGGTTCGGACGGCAAAAAAAGGCTTAACACAGAGCCTCTCATCATGATGAGAAATCGAGAACCATCATCGGCACTTGAACGATAGAGTTGGGCCGCCAGGAACCGTCAGCAATGTGAATATCTAATCCTTTTTCGGGGTAAAAGAGCGAATCGCCACCGGTATATGATGCCGCGATGGTCCGCACCTACCAAGATAGGGCCACTGCCTGGGGAGAAACACCCAGTCATCTCTCTTCAGCCCTTCGACTCTCCGTCAACCAAGATCCCAACACCCGAGAGCTTGAGGGTTCCTTCCAATGACCAAACATTGTCTCTCGTTTGCGTTGCTTGATTGGGATTCCGGATGGCAATGGAACTCTAATGACGATGAGGCTAGTGCAATCAGATAAGATAACTGAATCAGCAAAAGGAATCCCCACATTCGCCTATCCCGCCATCACTGAACGTCACAACTCCCCACATCCACAACAATGGAGGCCGAAATTACCGCAATCCTACCGTCCCTTGATCCAGTCATCACCGACTACTCCGTTGGTTTCCTTACACATGCCGCAACCTCAACTTCCCCTGAAGCGGATCTCGAGCTCGCCGAAGCCATCAGCACCGTCACTCAAATCCTTCTCGATGCTGCCCCACCCTCTCTCGACCAGACCAAAGTCACCTCCATGATCTCAAAGCTCGTAGAGCAGCTTGAAGCAAAGCATGGTAGTCGCAAGGAATCCTCTTCACAGGCCAAATCCAAGAGATTGGACCAAACGATCCATGTGGCGTCACACAAGAGCATTTCCGCAACAATGGGTCTGCTCGGCAGTGGTGTTGATCTCGACGCCGTTGGAACCCGCAAGATTGAGAGTAGAGTTGACAAGAAGAAACTGGAGAAAGCGGAGCGCAAGATCAAGGCCAAGCAGGACAAGAAGGTCATGAAGAACGTGGAATACGAGGCGTCTAAGTTGGTCGGTGGAGATGACCAGAAGGCATACGAAGAGTTCTATATGACTGTCAATCCATTGAATTTGGATTCATCGGCAGCTGGAAAGAGCAAGGACATCAAGGTGGAAGGCATCGACTTGTCTATCGGCGGTTTGAGAATTTTGACAGATACTTCGCTCACACTGGCCTATGGCAGACGGTATGGTTTGGTGGGTAAGAACGGTATTGGAAAGTCTACTCTATTGAGAGCGCTTTCTCGAAGAGATGTTGCTATTCCTACACACATCACTATTCTGCACGTGGAGCAAGAGGTAAGTAACTATTGCCCAACAACTCGAAACAACTGCTGACAATGACGTAGATTATGGGTGACGATACCTCGGCATTACAAGCAGTTTTGGACGCCGATGTCTGGAGAAAACACTTGCTCAGCGAACAAGCACGGATCACTCAGGAATTAGCCGTCCTCGAGAAGACCCAGGACCCTATTACTATCAGCAGCGGACAGAGTGATTCCAATCATCAGCGCGATGAACTTGATTCCCTACTCACGGATGTACACGCCAAATTAGCCGAAATGGAATCAGACAAAGCCGAATCAAGAGCAGCGGCTATTCTGGCAGGTCTCGGTTTCTCTGCGGAAAGACAACAAAACCCAACCAGAACATTTTCTGGAGGTTGGCGTATGCGCCTCGCACTGGCTCGTGCGCTGTTTTGTAAACCTGACCTCCTGCTTCTCGACGAACCTTCCAACATGTTGGACGTTCCATCCATTACTTTCCTTTCAGAGTACCTTCAAACCTACGAGTCGACTGTTCTAGTTGTTTCTCACGACAGAGCATTCTTGAACGAGGTCGCAACAGATATTATCCACCAGCATTCGGAACGGTTGGATTACTACAAGGGTGGCAACTTCGACTCCTTCTACGCTACCAAGGAGGAGCGTCGAAAAACAGCGAAGCGTGAATACGAGAACCAGATGGCGTACCGGAAACATTTGCAGACTTTCATCGACAAATTCAGATATAACGCAGCAAAGTCCTCGGAGGCGCAGAGCAGAATCAAAAAGTTGGAGAAACTGCCAATTCTGGAAGCACCAGACGACGAATACTCCGTCGTTTTCAAATTCCCCGATGTCGAGGGTCTCAGCCCTCCAATCATGCAGATGTCGGGTGTGTCCTTTGCTTACACGCCTGGAAAGCCGATTGTCGAGAATGTGGATTTGGACGTTCAATTAGACTCCCGAATTGGTATCGTCGGTCCCAACGTATGTATATCTTTTCCCCGGCCAGCTGTAATCAGGGAATATTGACCATCCATAGGGTGCTGGTAAAACCACCGTTCTCAAGTTGCTCATCGGTCAGTTAGAGCCCTCAAAGGGTATGATTAGCAAGCATGCACGTCTCCGTGTCGGTTTCTTCGCACAGCACCACGTCGACGCCCTCGACCTCACCATGTCAGCCGTTAGTTTCTGCGCTAAACTCTTCCCCGGCCGAACCGACGAGGAGTACCGACGACACCTTGGCGCATTTGGTATCACAGGTACAACGGGTCTGCAAAAGATGGGCTTGCTCTCTGGAGGTCAGAAATCTCGTGTTGCGTTTGCGTGCCTCAGTCTCAGTAATCCCCACGTCCTGGTTCTCGACGAGCCTTCCAATCATTTGGATATCGAAGCGATGGATGCGCTTTCGGATGCGTTGAGACAGTTTAAGGGCGGTGTGTTGATGGTTTCTCACGATGTTACCATGTTGGCGAGTGTTTGCACGCATCTGTGGGTGTGCGATAACGGCACTGTGGAGGCGTTCCCCGGTGATATCAAGGCGTACAAGAAGAGGATTTTGGAGCAGGCAGGGGCAGATGGTGTAGTCAAGCAGAATCATCATTAAAAAAAATATTGGGATATATGGATTGGATGGGGAAATAAATTGGAGTTTTGGCTTTGAGTTTTGTTGTATGTATATATCGGTTATATCCAAGGACCCTTACTCGTCCTCTTTTGATGTGACGTATATGGACGAATCCCAATTAGGTGTCTGCGGATGCTAAAATACCGGCCCAGCAGCGGTAAGCGAAAGATCAACAGCAGCCTTACCTAGGGAGCCCTAGAGTAATCGACGATCAACAGGCTATTGCGGCGATAGAGACTACCAAGCAGCAGCCAATTAACCTCGGTATTGGGCTCATCGAGAGGAGATAAATACCGAGGACTAGCGGCAAGCTTTGGCCTCTCCTTCCTGCGTGGGTAATACACATCATTCATGCATTTATTACAGTACATCTTCTGGTGACCCTACACGGTTAATTCACCCGATATCACTCGATATTTCGGACATGCCGTGTCTCTGGACCAGTCACTTTTGGCCGTCATATCCTGGCCGTCACTTATCACTGTCCGAATATCGATAACTTATTGTTGGGTGCCAGCAAGGCTTCTATTCCCGTACTTAATATGCTGTTTGAGTAGGGAGATAGATTTGTTCTGAACTTAGATCGAGATTAATGATGCGGTTATCGTGATGGGGAGACCAGGAAGAACTCTGCGCGTGCCAGGGTATTGCTACTTTAGGAACAGTGGAGCTTAATACACTACACCGCCTTGGGCTCTTCCAACAATATTTCTCTAGCCTGTTGCACAAACATATATCCCTCGAAACATCTTCAATCGTATCAAGTATCTGGTTTTGACTGACTTATAACTGTTTCATCGCTCAATTTGCATGACGTGGCTCCCTAAAGGTTCCGTGTCTTCACTGTGTCCATGCCCCGAGCTGGAGTTGGGAAAGGAACTGGGTGTCAAGAAGCTGGGGCCATAATCAGAGTGAGGAGGGGGCACTCTGATATTAGCTTTTCATTGGCAGTCTGTGAGTAAATTGATGAAGAGTAATTGTACATTCTAACTAATTGATTTCCACACCTTATCCAAAAACAAGAGATCGAAGTCCAGACGTCATAAGTGACGACCAGGAAGTGACGGTCAAGAGTGAGATACGGCGAACTTTCCCGGGCAATTTATTTGTATCTTTATTAACCAGTCGGATGTCATCCCTCCCTCCCTGCACACGAAGCCGAATGTGACCAAGCCTTGCATACACCATATCAGAGGGCGGTTCTCGATCCCGGGTCTCCCAAAATATACTGCCATCTATATATCCCCCACCCTCTTCTTCTCCCCCAGCCCAAAGCCCGTAACCGAATCATCATCTCGCTGCAGCGTCAAAACGCGCTCCGGCCGCTTAATCTCGCACATCCACGTATCCCTCTGCCTCTGTTGCTGTGTAACCAATGCGATCTTGTCCTCCTCCGCCGCTGCAGCCGCAGCCGCGGTCTGCCGTCGCAGAAATATGTATACAAACATAGGGATCAGCACCAGGATGCAGCAGGCTATGACGACGATGATTATGGCGGCGGAACTGGAGAGGCTGGGGATTGTGGGAGCCGAGGAGCTGGAGGTGGGAGAGGTGGTTGTTGTTTCTGAAGTGTCGAGCGGATGGCTCATGGCCAGGGTCGTGAGGAAGAGGAGGAAGAGAGTGAGTTGCGGTGAAGACGTCATTGCGATTGGCTGTCGGATCGATCGGTGGGCAACTGAGGCAATTGAAGAGTAAGGAGTGGATGTGCCTGGCATATATCAACGTAGTCCAACAACCAAGGGGGAGAAGAAATCATACCTCGTTGATACAATCGAAGTGCGAATGAATTAATGAATTAATGAATGGCAGCTAGCTAGTAACAGCGAGCAGTTGGCAAGCACATGGGCACCGCAGGCAAGAGCGAAAGGGATCGGGGGGAGGGCATCGGGGCTTGTTTATGTATCCCGTGTTGTTGGGGAAGAGAACGCGATATGCGGAATTGGGATCGTCGGTACAAACACAATTCGATGAGACGGGGGGGTTTTTCAAAACTTTCTGTACCCAATCATAGCTGTGAAACAAACACCTACCTTATTTCGCAACAATCTGGAACAAGACGAGTCGGATGCGTGTATAACCTTTAGGCGCTGGGACTCGTCGCTACGATTGGTTCCCGCGGCTACAATGGGCAATTGCTTGCGGAAATTGAAACAGTGGATTTTTTAATTCGCAATGAGGAGAGTTTGGAACAATGGTGAAGAGAGGGGCTCTTCGGCTCCTGACTGTATTTTCCCCAGGGCGTTTGATGTCTGCGATGTCCCGGCGCCGGTGTCGTGCATAAGGATTGTAGATCTGGATCTGGCTTTAGCGATCTGTAGTGCGTACTGTAGCAAGGTCCTATTTCGGGAGCATAGTATTCGAATGGCTGGATACGCCGCCACCGATCGTACCTCAGGTCTCTCGTTTAGTAGACTACCAATAAACTCGACACCCGTCTTGTTTCGTTCGTGTGGCGAATTTATGCAAGGAAAGTTCGGCCTGTCTCCTTTGACGGTCAACTTTCCGGTGCCCGAGACAAACTGGGAAAGTTGCTATATTGCGCTTTGGTGATATGCTGTGATTGCTCATTCTCTCCAGTAATATCTCAACACTACACCACAATCACAGCGCTTCTATTCCTCTTTACTCTCTTTACCCTCTTCACCTTTTTCACCCTTTTCACCCTCTTCCTCGCTCCTCTCATCCTCTTCATCGCTGTCCTCTCTATACTCCAAACTATCCGTCTCCTCACTCTCATCGACATATTCACTATCCTCCTCCTCCTCCTCCTCCTCTTCACCCTCCTCCTCCTCCACCTCCTCCGCCTCCTCCGCCTCCTCCGCCTCCTCCACCTCCTCCACCACTACCATCTCCTCAGGAACCCACACCATCAACCCGGCCTTATCCACCGCCGTATCCTCCCCTCCCGGCGCCGTTTTCAGCGTCTTATTAAAGTACCGATCCACAACCTTCAACGCGGGCCTAATCCAAGCACCACGGACATATGGGAAGACACGATACTCAACGGCCGCCTTGCTTACAGGCAGCAGCTGCAGTGCCGTCTGTTTCGGACCGGAGAACGCAAACTCGTCGTTGGTCTCCATCAGCAGACTGAACGTGAGGAAGTAATTCGTCGGGTTCTCGATCGTGTATGTGAGCATGAGCACGTGCGGAGAGGAAACGCGGGATTCGCAGAGTACGCGTGGCTCGCGAAGGGGGACGAAGAGACGGGGAACGGAGAGGGTTGTTGTTGGTGTGGAGGAGGGGGAAGAGGAGCGCCGCCAGTGAAGGACGAGATATGTGTCGATTGTGGAGGGACTGCGGTCTTCGAGCGTGTGCTTTAGCATGTCCAGCGTGAAGGAGAGTTTGAGTGTTTTGGATGGTTCGAGAGCTGGGGGAGCGTTAGTGAAGGGCGTCAAGAAGGTGGGGAGGGAGTATACTCATGGGTTTCTGCTCGGCGAGTGAGATGTTGCATGCGGCCGCGCCGGCCACATGCTGTAATGGTAGCTCCCATCTTTCCAAGGTGATATCGTCTTTTCCGACGCCAAGGATGGTGGTTGTCAAGCACCACCGTTGAATGATACCCTGGGAAAGGGGCTTCTTGCCGTCTTCCCTTCCAACGTCATCAAACAGCTCGTCATCAATGGAGAAGTAATCTGGCCACACATCGGGGTGGACTCGGGGTGAGAAATCAAAGGTGCAATGGAACGGTGTGATTATTGGCATTTCAACCGAGACGACTTTTTCTGTTGGTGTTTCTGGGTCCGACACGAGGTTGTATTGGAGCTTTATTTCCAGCACGCAGTCTGCCGGTATTGCTGCTGATGAGAATGTAAAATACCGGGTAACATGCTCTGAAGGCTTCATGTTTCCTAGGGGATGGAGTGAAGCTAATAGTGGCAATTCAGAGCCGTCGTCTGCTAACCAAGTGACTTCCGGTTCTTCTGGAGCCATGAGTAAAATTGATATCAGTTATTGTGGTGGTGCGCGTCTTACCTTGCTCTGTGGGCCAGCCGAGTATCTTGACATCTACTCCCACCTCGGCGTCTTCGTCTTCCCCATTCACTACCTCCAGGCCAATCTTGACGGTTTCATCGGTGTATATCCCATTCTCCAAACCCTTCGCAAACACTTCCATCTTGGGCGGCCGGGGAAGAATAGTCAGGACACTTGGATTGGTTCTCAATGGTCGTTTTCCAATATTCCCAGCGGCAGCTTTCATCCACCACACTCCAGTGCCTCCGTTCCGAGTTGTCCAGGGATTCCTGATCGGTAGAGGGTGGACGGATTCCGCCGAGTCGTCTTCACTAAACATGACCACGAAATCCAAATCAAAATTATCATTTATCATACCAAAAGTACCGCATATCGCCTTTGCAGTCCCAGCTTCTCTGAGTATTGCAGACAGCTCATAGATCTTGGTTTCCCCGGGTGAAATAGACAAATCTGTCTCTGCTGTTAGGTAAGTGTGCGAGGCTATTGATGTTGGTGAGAGAAGCTGTCCATCAGGACCATGTGTAAGTTCGTGCAGAGATGATTGCAGGTTTATTATGTTCATCGGCTGCGAGGACGTCCCCGTAGATTTAGACAGATCATGACGAAGGAGCACAGTCTTAAGGCCGCCTTCGTACGTTATCTTTAATTCCGAAAACACTAATGGTGCTGAGGAAGGATGGGCGTTTGATGAGATGCAAAGTTGCGAATTGACGGCTTGACCAGCATGTACCGTTGGAAACTCAAACGAATAGGAAACCGACACTGTGATCATTATCATTACCAATTCCAGGTCGCATATATCGTAACCCAGTACTCACAGATATTGACGACATCGCTGGCTCTGGCCACTATTGTAGGCTTCATATTTGATGTATCCATGTCTTCCAAACATCTGCTCAAATCATATCTCCTCCCCTTCTTCTCTTGAAAAACAGACCTGCACATCAACTCAAACTCGGCAAGTACCACGCTTCCAGCATCTCCTCCTTTCTGACCGCATTCTATGATTCTCCATAAGACATCTTCTAACAGGTTCCACCATGCTTCCTTCCGATAACGGGATGCAATGCTACGAAGGTCTTTCAAGGCGTCGACCCATGATTTGGGGGATTCTGGTGCCTTTAACATCCTTAGTTTCGCGATTTGGTATGAAATCGTTTCAGTCATCCTTCCTTGCTGTCTAAGATCAAACTCCGTCCTCGCCAGAATAAGCAATGGTATTTGTAGAGCTATATGGTCTAGCTCTCGTTCTTCCTTGGGCGGTGGGCAGAGGTAGGTATCGTATGATTCTTTGTCCTCAAGATTAATTCTCCTAGCCCTTCTTTCTCGAACTTTGATCCATTCTACTGCCGCCAGATAATAAAATCCCGGGTGATGTAAGAACTCCTGCGGTGTTAATCGCTCACCAACTTTATCTGGTCTGACATAGATAGTCGGTGGTTCTACATCTATCATCCCCGGAGCTCGCACAGGTGGTATATTAACGACAAACACTGGCAGGTTTGCAAGGTGTAGGAGGTCTGCCAGGCTCTTATTCCAGCGGCTCAGCCATGCGGCAAAGCCATATGTCTCCGTCCCTTTGCCTTTGCGATCCAAGACATCCCGCATTCGCACAATGTGGTAAGACCAACGCTGTTTCGCAGCGACGTAATTCTCGACCCACAAGTGACAGCGAATGATTCGCAGAATCAAGATATCAGACAGCATTCGCGCCTCCGACCATCGTTCTGACCAAGAACTTGTGGCCTCAAAAATCTCTGTCAAAAGTTTCTCGTACGATGTCTCATAATTTCTCCCTGCTACGTCCATTTCTTGCCGGAACTCTGCAAATACGCCAAGTTTGAACTCATACCGAAGATTCCACCCTTGCGATGATAGAGCGCGGGATGTGGGGACGGTCGGCGGCGGGATCGAGCCTTTGTTTCGTTTCCGCCGAGCATGCTTCGACAACTCCCGATAATACTCTGTAGCTCCAGGGTATAGCGTAGTTAGGAGAGTTGATACGAATTGCTCCAATTCAACGGGTGAAGTGTTAGACTGAGCGGCAAAGAACGTAGTATTGGTGGTCAGGCCTGTGCCTCGCTTGATGGCAGCTAGCCGGTCGTCGATCTGCGCCGAAGTCATAATCGATCTCTCGCTCAGGATAACGACCACAAATTTGGTGCGGTGTCCACTGCTTCGTAGATCATCATTGCCAATCGCAGACGACGATGTTAAGGAACTATTTGGGGACGTCTGAAAGTGCTTCTTGGTACTGTTTATTGCTTCGATTATCTTGTTGTCATCCAGTGTCTGAAGGCCCTTGTCGTTCATCTCTGTGTTTAAAACGAAGAATGATACAAATACCGCTGGGAGCAGTGACTGGTGTTTTCTGAGCCATATATGAGAAAGTGCGCCGTCAGGAAACAGTGGAGAGTCGGGGGAGAGCGGTGATATCGGCGAATGAAGTACCCTTGTGGGCGACCCTTCTGTAGGAGAACCGTGGACTCCTGGCGACGGTGGATTGGCTTTTCGAGGAGGCAATTGGTATTCCTGTAGAGCACAGCAGTCAGACAATTATTCCGTTTCGTGGTCAATGCCAACCAAGCTCCATGAGGATTCCCAGTTCCAGCTTCATACCCTCCCTACAGACCGTATCCGAAACACTGGACGCTGAGATGCCTTCGCACCCTTCTCTGGCCATTTACCCCATAGGCCGGTTGCATCCTGTTTCCGTAAGTATTCCAGTAGGCGCTCGGCGGTTTCGTCGGTGAGCAGCGGTAGGTGGGACACTACGTGTGGGCCGTTGTTGAGTAGAGGATAAGGTGGTATTTCAGTGTGTGAGTTCCTGCCTCCGAGACCAGAAATCACCAAGAGCGGGGCCTCATGGGTAATGAGCTCCAAAGGATAGATGTCCATGGTGTGCTTGGTTGAGCGAGGAGGATGCGGATGAGCGGCCTAGTGCCAAGGTGCGGTTCTCTATCTTATCGTCATCGGGCATCACTCGGGCAGGCGCGGTGAGACGTGGTGGTAAGTTTGTTAAGTTTTAGCATCAGGACAGAACAGATGAGCTGACATTGCTGTATTCTTTCTTCTGGAGAGAAGCGCACTGCGGTCGTAGTTGTGGTCGTAGTCAAGACGTCTACCGATATTTCATAATAATCAAAATACGAGAGCATACTGTGTTCGAGCGAATTCCTATTATTGAGTTTAGTCTCCATCCTCTTTCGGTGAATTGCCACTTCCATACCATATGAAAAAACGGGGGGGTTCAACGACGGTCCGAAGTAGGATTTGATTGTATAACCGTTAGTAGAGCGTTTTTGACCGTCTATTGACTGTACCCAAATGGTATCCCAAACGGGTCGCAACGGTTATATAAGGACAACCTACTTAAGTACTTAGGACCGTCGTTAAAAACCTCACTTTTCATACTGTAATTTATGGGTGGAAAAGGTGCAGAAAATGGTGTCTTGTTGTCTTCTCCACATCTCGGCTAACTACACTTTATTTTGAGAGCCTCATCACTTCCTTAATATACACAATACTTTTACTCTCGTGAGGTATTCAAAATACCCTCCTGGATTGTTTCCATAAAACCTCACAGCTGACGCCATGTGCTTAGCAGTCTACCACGAGACTCTTTCACCGGCAATTGTAAGGATTAGGAGTGCCAACGATCCACGATTATGTCTTCACCAGCGACTTGACGTTGATCCTCTCCCTCTTTCTCCTGGGATTCGAAAGCGCCTCCCTGGGATACATAAATGGTGCTGTTTCCCGCCTTCGGACATGTATTTTCAAAGTACACCTACGAAACTTCTGGCTGCACTGTCCATCCTCCATTATCTTTTGTTCTTCTCCTGATGCGCGTGCAGCCCGTTCACAATGGCTCCTGAAAAGATTCGCCAGACATCAGTAGCAAGATCTCCTATCCGACCACTATGTACGAGTAGTGGCTGAGCTCGCCCACCACAGATCAGAACGCAAGCCGCATGCAAAACAATGCTTATTGGATGAGGGGTGTATGAATACTCTATCCTGGATTCCCCAGTGTGCCGGCGCATTGAAAATACGATAAGTAGAATTGGAATCTCTCTCACGAAGTGCTTTACGTACTACATTTTCTACGATTAGTTCTAGCACCTGGGCTGTTTGGCTGGGTACAACCGTTCTGACGTCATATTCTATTAGGCGTGCTACTGGAAATGCAGTACGTACACAGCGTCTCCAGCCACTTTCATACTTAATTGACTGATATAATTTTGTTTATCAGGTGTGGGTACCTCAGCGGAGCGAAATCAGGTAATAAAACGCTCCCGGTCCCACATCTTCGAAATGTATTACCATTCAGAGACCGTAAAGTTCGATATTCAGTCAACCTTCCTGGGACTCCCGTTGAAGAAGAAACTCTTGCAAGCTGCCGGGCGGGTTGGGTGCTTCGAGGGATCGGCGGACGCCAAAAAAGCTTACGCATGCGCAAAAGAGAAGCCATTAATACCGACCCAACGATTCGGCGGCTGCGAGAACTTCGAGGCGAAAAGGCGGACAAGATTCAACGTTTCGGATGATCAAGGAGGCAGAAGGCAAAAATCCATTGTACGATGAGTTCAAGAAGTTGAGGAGCGAGGTGATATACCACAAGAGGTCTAGACTACAAGAGGCACGAGACGATTTCTTCAGCACCATCAATGCACTTGAGGTAGAGGCTCAACTGTCGGACGACACCGCATCACAGTTACCTGAGGCACACGTTATGCCGGTTGCACACCAATTCGATGAGCGCAATTGGTAGTGTTGGCCACGAGATATATTATCCCGGGACTGAAGAGATGTAATATAGCCACGGGACGAGTTATCCCGAGACGAGTCTTACAAAGTCCCGGGACTTCGCAAGTAATTCTCAATAACCCGGATAGATGATGACCCGTCGGATAATTGAAGTCTAGAGGAAGAGATATCCCAGGTCCATTCCAAGGTCTCGCCCCGTATCATCCCATGACCAACTCAAGGCCGACATCAACGAGATGACGAAGTCTCATATAACAAAAGGCCGATTTGCAGGTCCTCGAGGCAGAGATTCGCGCTGATCTGTCTGCCGTCAATAAGAACTCAATCACTACCGTGCTCGGTGCCGCAAAAGTCTCTCGACAGGAGCTGCTCGGGAACCGACGAAGAACCCTGTGGTCTCAGAATCGGACTGCAATTTCTACTACCACCACCTGCTGGATGGCTGCCCCCAAGACAACATAGACCAAAAAAAAAACAGCGGAGTAATTCACAGCGGGTGACTCTCATACACTCTCTCTATGGGCAGCTGATTGGAAGACCACATCTGCTGGCCCAAGGAATCTGGCGAGAAAGAGCACTTCTTCACCTCGTGGGATAAAGCCCTCCCCTTCATCGACTTCTGGAGAGGATACCAGGATGTTCTGCGAGGACAACAAATCGCAGCTGTTGATGGAGGACGATAGTAAGTTCTCACAGTTTTCACTGAGATCGGGTGGCAGGATCCATCATGGCGGCAAAACGAAATATGTGATAGACCTAACATCTGCCCAACTGTCCGCTCGAAAACCGGCGGAATTATGTCATGAAGGGGAATGAGGATAATTGTAAGAGGGTGCTGATGAGGCCGATTGGCTAGTACGAGACAGGCAAAAATAATAATAAGCGTAAGCGCCAACCCTAGTGAGAATGTGAGGTAGATGCTAATGGGTGGGTCACAGAAGGTAGAAGGGTCATCATTGATAAGTGCACATCCTTCGGGGTGTGGGCGCATGTTGTCTGGTTGACACGGGGACGGAATTGCTCGAAGGAGCACAAGCGAGGGTAACTGGATTACTGGTATAGTATATTAGCTAGCAGACCGAGTAACTTCAATGGATTCGGACTGCAGATGTTGAGACATATTCAACCGGCAACTGCTTCACTTGGTGGGCTGGGCAGGACTCGGAATTGGACTCGGAGTTGGTCTGTGTGGAGAGGTCAAAGGCTCGTAGTTATCGAGAGGGACGGAACATCTACAATAGACATAGCCCCTAACTAACCACCCCAATTCAAAACAGATGCTCCCTGATCAATATCGACACATGGTGTCGCAAGATGTGGATGGTTACCGCATTGGGACCGTGTAGTTACCTAGATCACTCTTCGACTTCTTCGCCTACATCTTATACCTTCGCACCTACAGTCGCCCGTATCTTTGCCGGGCCGCCCAGGACGTCATCACAGCAGGGGGGATGGGAGGCGTGGGTTATGAGTGTCGAAGATAAACGAATCCGTGTCGCTTTCCTCTATTCGGGCCGCCGTAACCTTCAACATCCAAATATAATATTAGAACATCTGCTTCAAATCGATGACAGAGTTGTTTGCTTAATTATACATACTTCTCTAGAAGAATTGCAGCTGCATTCAACTCATCATTTCATGGTATACATGTTCCCATAGCACTATTCTGCTCAGTTGAAGTTTAGGACAAGCATATGCGTGGGCGCACAATCTCTGCAGATCTAACTCTACGGCTGGCTCTAACAATGGACCAAATAGCACTTATTAACGACTGCAAAATTAAATCCACATTTGAGCAGCCTCTGCACACAAGAGAATAAAGTCTACATGACCGCTGAGACGACCCTGTCCAAGTAAAGTCTAATTCTATTCAATATTACTCTGTACTGCAAGCAGTAACGTTGGAACAGAAACTATCAACCCCTTCTGCGGTAAAATGTTATCTTCATCCAACCTTTTTGTGCGTAAACGTTCCAGCTGCCACGGTCTGAAATGCTGTACGTTAATCTTGGTGACGACGGGAAACTGCTCTAGAAACGGATTTGGTCGGCACACAGCATCCGTACAGTTATCTTTTCTCCTGTTATCACACTTAAGTGAACTTACTTTTCAATCTAGTGCAATACCCCCCATAGCTCTTTTTAGATCTACGACAACATGTCTTGTTGCTCGGAAGCAATCCTTCTTAGTAACACCAACAAGCCTGTCATAGGCCAGCATCATGCTGGCATCAAGGACTTCGGCAGCTACAACTCTAGCGGTTGAAGACCTGAGCATATGGCCCAAGTCGCCTTTACAAGAATCGTGCACCATGAAGCAGACAATGGTACCTAAACTCTGTCCCACAACCGAAACCTCCGTTTCATGGCCAAGAGCTTCCGCGACATCCTCTCCATTGAGACCACCAGATCTGGGATCCGCTGACCGCTCAGCATCACGTACCCTCTTAGTTATATCCGTTACCAGTTCTGCATACATGCGCCGGTGGAATTTTACTACGAACCGCGCTCTTATGGTAATGCCCCTATCAAGCTGTATTAACTTGTCCGTGGTTCGGTCGCGGTAGTAATCTATTACCGCATCTGCAGTAAGCCCTGATACTATGAGGCATAAACTGCAGAGACGATGAACCGGAAGCCTGCCATGAAAAGTATCACGAAAGCTGGAGAGCATGGTGATATATTTTCCCAGCCTGAACCGTATGTAGTTGATGGTTTCTACTATGTTGAGTTCATTGTTGAAGATTATACAGTCTCACGCTCTGGGAACTGCCCGGTTTAGATCGTACTGATACCTTGCGAACTCGTTTGCTGGACGGGATGGTACAGCAAAACAATTGCAATCGAAAGGGGGTACAATATTCGCATGCTCAACATGCTCTAGCTTCTGAGTGTTGTCCATTTGTGGGAGGGACCAGAAACGTGCACCTTGTATCCATAATTGGTCCCACTCCTAAAGTGGAGTCTGGTATCACTTTTTTTATAGTGACCGGAGTATCCGAAAGTGAACCCCAATCACAGATATTCTTTCCCGGCAGACAAATATGCATCGCAGGGGACCCAGCATCCTAGGGAAGAGATCGCCGCAGGCTTGTTGTGCTCACAAGGGATCGGTTCCCACAGACATCTAGTGCTCACAAGCAATTGATCCCTTAGGGGAGCATTTCCCTCCGACGTTCCGGGACTGTGAGGGATAAACCCCTTGAAGTGGCGCCTGCCCCAGACTGAGAGATCTCACAGCAGACCGCCAAACACAAATTGACACCATTAAATCACATTTTGGAGCCCTCCAACTACTTTCGGACCTATATTCGCATATAAGAAGCTTGGGCTTCCAAGAAATCTACTACCCATAAACCCGAACGTCATGTATTTTCATCTGCACATTTTCCCGTCCCTACTATCATCCTGGGAAGTCTCTTGGTTCGCGGTCATTCTTGGGTATCCCACATCTACCTACAGAGCGGTTCCCCAACATCCTAACAATTGTCTAGATCGACAGTGTTGTCATTGATTCTTCTGGGCAAGCCATAAGCCCACCAGGCTACATTCGCAGCTATAGTGAGAAAATACAATTATAGAATTTTGTGGAAATTATGGTGTTTATAGTGATATAATAGCTGGTTATATAGATCTAGATGCTACTTATAGAATTGAATTTTTTTTGCTAACTTGTTAGTTTGTAAGGATACTCAGCGTATTCCCCAACAAAGAGCGGGTTTCCCGAGATTACAGGCAAAGCCCGATGTCCGTATTCAGGCAAATTACATTGAGAATGGCCATATTTCTTTGCCCATCGACGATGCTTTTGCAGGTATGACTTACTGGTACGGTACGACTGACGGGGTTGCAGGTCATTCCTTTTCAGAAGTCCAAGCCTAGACAATAGATGGGTTGGGTGGAGGTAGAAGAGCAAGGCGTAAGTTAGCCTTAACGCCTTCATGGATCTCAAATCTAAGCCTGTGTTAGTCCTTTCAGTTAAACCATTTAACGACGGTAGTTGTATAGAAGGGAATGGATCTCCAATGGCTTTGGAACGTGGCAACATAAACAAACCTTGCCATAGCTCTTTTACCCTCCCAACGGGAATCACAGCTAATAGCATATACACGGTGTATTGGGTATGGACTTCTCCAAATCTCGTGGCATGAATAATACTGAGGTCAGAAAGTCAGCCCAATATAAAACACGATCTAACAGCAGTCTTTAGTTCTACACTTTTTGTATGAATATTGATATTACTCCGTGGTAAGGAGAGGTACGGTGTGTGGGTATTTTCGGTGCGGATGCCCAGACTTGTTACCTGCAAGGCTGGTGGGTTGGACATAAGCTCCGTGAGGTTCCAAGTGTTGGTTTTTTTGGCCCGCGTTATGTTGTTTAATTGGTGGGAATTTTTTTTCTGTGGCCAAGTGGATAGACACTGGAGAACCTGTCTCGTTTATCCATATTTTGAAGTTTGCAAAGCCGTGTTAGTGCAATTGCTATACAGTAATGGCAAAAGCAGCTACGCCAACAGTTTCTCACGCACTGTGCTCTCAGTTCATTTTTTAATCGCACTTATCCCCCAAATAATCTCTCACCAACAGTGTTACTTGAACTCGGCTTGCGAGTTAGGTTAAAGGCAAACAATACAATGACTGCGAAACAAGCCAGTAGTACCAATTCGACTACTCGTTCAAATTTGTGAACATGTTACAAAGACTTCATTTGACACAAAGCCTCCGCCAGGGCTTTTTCTTTTAGCTTTCCAAGCTCTACGAATCAATCTCATGTGACCAGTGGCCCTCAAAATGTCATCTTTAAAAGTGCATCCCCGCCATCTACTTCCCATTGCTTCCGTGTTGATGTTGTGGTCCGCCGAGGTTCCGTAAGATAGCAAGTTTGAATCTAGTGCGCACTCGCAGCCTGCAGTGAGCGGTATTGTGAGTTCTTGCTAGCCGTGATCAATAATCATTCATGACAGACAATCGTTAGCGGCTGAAGATAAATCGTGGTTCATGTTACGGTTGCGGGTATTTCTGTATGAGGCTGGTGACTCGTGGGTCCGTTAGGCTCTGTCTCTCGTTTATGTAGTTTGGCCCAGAAAGATTCGTTATTGGGGCCGGCACATTTTCAGATCCTTTCTTTAGCATACACTCCGGTCACAGCCGGTCAGTCCGCGGAGTAACATCCACCAGATCGAGAAGAATACCTACTATCTAGACCATCCTCTTTTGGCGAATATGACATACTCTCTTAGGCGTTCTTCTGAAGGCATTCGATATAAGGAGGCTATGAAGCGCCTACACATCGGCGCTATGTGTCATAGCGCAGGGACGCTAGTTCAGCTACCGAGCGCGCCACAGGGACAGAATGAGGGAGTGCAAGCGACAGCAGCTGTGTGCAGCATTCGACAACGGAATAGGAGAAATGATAACGTTTAGGCAAAACTTCTCTATAGCCAGAGACGTATATCATAGTAGCTACTACTAAGCATTATATTCTTGATTTTCAATATCAGTGTCGCCTGATAGCAGGAGACTTTGGATGAAAGCCCTGGCTGTTATGATGTCACACAGATGCGTCGCGCCTATCTTTGGCTAACTACCGTAGAAACGCCGCCTAGCCGCACCCCACGGACCCTTTGCGGCCCGCACGACTAAGACATCCACCAACGTAAAAACTCTTCAGCTGGAGTTTCCCCGGTTACACATTGTCTAAGACATTCTTCTGCACCTCAACAACAAGCTTCAGCTAACCGACGAAGTTTTACCCGGAATTCTTCAACAACGACATCAACCCATCCCAATTTGGTCTATCAACTGAGATATCTACTAACAAAACTGGACGCCTGTGTCCTGCAGCATGACTTATTGGTCCACGGGCGTACAGATCAGCCATCATCCCCAGCTGAGTCTCGCTACACCACTCACAGATGGCCTGATACCACAGCGCCATTCAGCTAGCCACAGTCCGTGAACCTCCAACACGATGGACGCGGCCCGCGATATACTCTCACGAGAGAGCAAAAGCAACATCTCTTTTGCTACGCCCTTCACACGTACTGGCGACCATATATAGCTCCCCACCCCACCCCCTCCATGAGTAGGAACAGCAATAACAGCAGTCACCTCGACTACATTACCACCATAACTTTTACCTGCTTTCCCTTCTATCCTCCTTTAGTAACCCATTCATACACAACCACAATGAAGCGTATAATCGTCTGTTGCGACGGAACCTGGTACGCCGCCGACAAAGGCGTCCAATGCCTCCCATCAAACGTGGCACGCATGGCACGTGCAATCGCTACCTCTGACCCCGACAAGGGGCATCCAATCCCGCAGGTCGTTCTCTACCAGTCCGGCGTGGGTACCGGCAATCTCGGGGTGATCGACAAAGGCTGGCAAGGTCCGTACACTAACAGTTCTTTTCTTTTGAATTTCGTTTTGCAATGTATTAATTTACTGACATTACCATGTGTACAGGTGCCTTTGGATCGAGCTTGGATGATAACTTGTCAGAGGTCTACAACTTCGTAGCAAACAACTACGAGCGCGGCGACGAAATCTTCCTCTTCGGCTTCAGCCGGGGGGCCTACACGGCGCGCGCCATCGGTGGGCTGATCTGCGACGCTGGGCTGCTGCGGCCGCTGCACATGGACGCCTACGTGGACATGTTTAAAATCTACAAAGCGCGCAACTACGACGGAAAGACCAAGGCCACATGGGAGAGCTGGCTGCAGGATGCGAAGGCACGAAAGATGACGAATGAGGACCTAAGAATTAAGGCAATTGGCGTGTGGGATACGGTGGGCGCGTTGGGGTTGCCGGAGACGTTTTGGACGAAGCAGGTTATGAACAAGTTTTATGGCGATCCGGGAACGTTTCATAATACAAGGCTGTCGAATAGTATGTCCCGTGATCCCAAAATGTACACATTTCAATACTGACTGCAATTTTAGAAATTGACTACGCCTTCCATGCACTCGCGCTCGACGAGCACCGCGGCTCGTTCCAGCCGACGCTGTGGTATCTGCGCTCGCTAAAGGCCACCAACGGCCATAAAGACGAGCACGAGACAGTCCTAGAGCAGACATGGTTCCCCGGCTACCACAGTCACGTTGGCGGTGGCACCACCGGCGCCGGCGACGACAAAGCCGAAATCGACGAGATCGCCTTCGCGTGGATGGTAGACCGGTTACAGTATCACGAGCTGCTTGACTTCACGACGAAGGACGTGTTCAATAGCATGCTCTCTCGTCCCATGATGATAGAAAAGAAACAGGTGGCCAATGAATGGGGATGCGGCATCCTTGAGGACAGCTATGGGCTCGGGTATACCTTTGCTGGAGGGAGCGTCACACGCTCCCCCAAAGAAACAAAGTTGTATGATACAGATGGGAAGGTGCTGAGTAGTGACGATGTAGTGACGAATGAGTACATCCACCCTAGTGTGTGGCATCGGATGGAGAAGGAGAAGGAGATGAAGGCTGGGTGGTTTAGCGGCAGGGATGGGTATAACCCCAAGGCGTTGAAAGGGTGGACGAGGGATGACAAGGTGGAGCCGGCGGTGTGGAGGAAGGGCAATTTAACGCTCGAGGAGTATAGGATACCCGATGTTGGGAAGGGGGCGACCGGGTTTGGCAGTGTGGAGAAGTTGTTGATGCCGAAGCCTGTGCAGAAGGTGTTTGTCGCGGCAGAGCAGTGATGTCGGTTTTTTAGTTACATGCATTAATTTTATAGTTGGGATGTTTTGGGCGCGTTTATAGGTTTAATAATTGAAGTTTTTAATCTTTCGTATTTTCGAAACAACTCCCAAAACCTTTTTGTGAAGAATCAGCTTCACGGACATGTCTGTACACCTGATAGACACAGTGGAAAGCCTCTGCAGAATTGTATAGAATCTCCACAACTGCGCTACGTTCCCCACCAGTCGCCCAGACGGATCACGTGGTACGTCGTGACAGACAAACGCCGCTTAACGTTGCCGCCTAGGTCAAGACAATCTTCACTCTCGACACGACAGTTCTATTTCCCCTCATGATGGCAGGTTCGGTAGCCAAAAAGGATTTCACGGCACAGAATTTCATGTAGACCCCAAGTAGAAAACCAGGCCGTTAAAAATGCGACATGATAGTTTTTACAAGGACAATCCGTTGAACGTCCTGTGATGTGCAAGGCTGTAGCCGTGTTTGGATATCCAATCAAGTTAATTTTCACGGATTCTGGCTTCGATCGGCTGCACGAAAACTAACCGCACAAGGCGCAACTCGTGATTCGTCTATGTACTTACTTGGGCTTCGCTAGCGCTCACTAACGGCCATGAAGTAATTGGAATAAGCTGCGTCGGATGCTGCAAGTTCTACACTCTCCTTACCTCCCAATATAATTAACTGCTACCTATTCACATAATCTGCAATGCTAAACCCATGATCCTGAACATTTGATGGATAGATAACTGTACTTACTAGTAGGTATGTGTGGCTAGGTGACTGTGGCATGTGGCAAGTGGCATGGAAAGACTGGGTGAACAATAACCAATCACATCACAGGATATGTAGAGCGCTCTCAGCCAATGAATTGCGGACTTGGCATCCATATTCGTTCACCCTAATTATAAGTATCCCATGAAGTAAACTTCATGGCAAATTATTAATTGGCTGGATTTCTGTGAAATATGATCTGTCACTCGATCCCGATGGCTGCCCGTACTAAGAACACCTATTATGATTGGATAATTACCCCAAGCACAGCCGCATAGTCTTCCAACTGTGAAGTACGCTTCATTATTAAACTTAAAAACCAAGACCTCCACGAATCCATACACTGAATCTTGATGAGGAGGCCGGTGGGAACATCCAAACGACTAACCAGATTATGTAATAATAATTTTACCACTATCCTACCAAACAAAGTTTGGATTTGCTGTTAAAACAATGATTGCTAGTTGTGTGTTCGACTGCGACTAACACGCCTCACTCATTCTCACACTACTTGAGAATGATCGAATGTAAACTGATCGGGTACAAGATAACCAGAAAATCCAATTTCGATGGTTAAGAAATTCAAAGATCCAACGAGTCATGATTAAGAAACGTTGTCTGAGATCCTTTTATCAATTAAAGCGCCAGCAATCCGACACGCCTGGTGATGTGCTCCATAAAAGTTGTTTGAACTTTCCTAATGCCCTTGAACGCGTGTGCGTAACCTATTGGGCGGTATAGGATAAAGCAGTCCTACTGAGGTTGTTTTGGTGATCGATTCGTGCGCCGGATGTAAGCAATATCGCAGTAGACTCCCTCATGCACCCCTTCACAGCATTGGGTAACGGGGACCAGCCTTGGTCGTCTAGAATATTAGGGTCGACACCTTTATTGATAAGATAACGCATCATATTCCCGCGCCTACTCCCAGCAGCGTAAAAGAGTGGCGTCCTACCCCTATTGTCTGTTTCATCGATGTGCGCTCCATTGCTTGACTTCCTCGCAAAACCTAGAGAGTTCAGTCAGCTAGTGGGAAAGGATAAGTATGAGTGTAGGTGAGCGGGGTTGCTTCACTTGGTCCACATTTTCTTGGTCCCCAGAATCTGGTTCTTGGTCGACTCTGCATGCACCTTGCGTTCTGATCGGTGATGGACGAGCTTGGCGGCTACTCGTACATAATGCTCGGACGGGAGATCCTGCTGCCGACGTTCGCGGCGAACCTTTCCCGGAGCCATAGTGAACGGGCTTCGCGAGTTAGAGGGGCGAAAGATAGTAGAGAATGGCAGATAAGGAGAGTAGAACGAGGGGGTTTGCTGTGGCTAAAAAGTACATGATGGAAAGTGGGATATAGCTTTATTTATGTGTCCGGGGGAGGCACTTTTGGATCCTAGGAGATAGAAGAGAGGAGGATGTACTGTAGAATTGCGGATCGTTGACTGAGCGCTCACTAATCCTGACACTGCCGGTGAAGGGAGTATCGTGGGATGCTGCTAAGCACTGGCATCGGCTGCGAGGTTTTCTTAGAAATAATCCTGAAGGTGAATACCTCACGAGAGTGTGAACAAGTGAGCGCGTGGTGGATGAGAAGTTGAAGAGGCTCTGTCTCGAAAATGGAAAATTCAGTTGCCAAGGGGACCATTTTCGGATACAAGAAATCATTTTCTACTCACAAATTATCGAAGAAGAAATTTTGACGAAAGAGGGAGGAGGCTAACCAGGATAGGAATTCGCTCGAACATAGTAGCTGGTTGCCGTGACGCCTCTCGGTTGTTTGGCTGGGCACACTCAGCGGCTCTCCCCGTGAAACTGCCCTCCCTCTGTTGCCCTTCAACTCTGCCTGCTTTTGCCGACACTGTTCACCCATCGATTGTTACGACACCTACAACTACAGAATCTCTAAAATCTACTTGCCATCATGGCTGCCGAACGCCGCCTGGTCCAACAGACGATAGCGTATGTTTCTACTTCTCCGCCGAATCTCCACAACAGACCTACTCTGACGCGCAATGACTGACTGACTGGCTACGGTGCTCCACAGAAGCGTCAAACGAGCCATAGAGACACGCGACGATGGTTCCGTCATCCCGAATCCAACGCCTTATTGCTGGTGCAGCTCGCTAACTACCTCACTGCAGCCTCTGAATCGGACGACACCATCGTCGGAACTTCTAACCGCGGCCGCAAGCTCAAGCGCAAAGCCAGGTTCGTCCATGAGGGTAAATTGGACGATGGTCTCGGTACGAATGGCTACAAGGAGGTATACACAACTCTGTGCTTTGGTGGGTGACCGGAATTCTGACGTTGTTGCGCGAACTCTTAGGAAATCGAGTACTACGGAAAGCGAAAAAAGATCATTTATCGCAAGCACAGTCGCCGCAAGAGAATAGCAATCGATTCGGATTCGGATGACTTTGACGACAGCGAGAATGGAGAGGGAAGTGGATCTGAGTCGTCGGATCCGTACGAAGGCCTCGACCTCACAAGTGTGCTACCCCAATCGCTGTTACCGATACTCTGATGGTTGGATTGAGATGACTGACTTGAATTGCTTTTTGGAACAGAACTTTTGGCGCCACTAGAGTCTGCTGCAGATTTACCCTCTCACCCGTCGCTGGCCCACATCTACACTTCCCGCACTCTCAACGAACTGATTCAGCAATCTCTCCAGAAGGTCTGCGAAGAACAAGCACACACCGTCAAACTCAAGAACCTTTTGACAAAGTTTCTGGGCGATGACCCATGGATCAACCTGGGGAAAATGGAATGGCAGGACGACGATCACGAAGCAATCGCACGGGATCGAAGCGAAAACCTACTCCGGCAATTCGCAGACCTACGAAATAGTAATGGAAACGGACGAGTGATTACCACCGGGGTAGCAGCCGGCGTAGAAACGAACGGAAAGTTAGCCAACGGCACGCCCAGACTTGCCGAGAACGGCGTTGAGGATGTTGAAGATCTAGAGATGAGTGGCGTCAACGGCCATGCAGATCCTTCAGTGTCAGGACAAGGAAATACTACCTCTGGGGACGAGGCACAACTACCAGATACCCAGAGTACCGCCATTGCGGACGAAGATGACCCTAAAGAACCAAAAGCCGAAGACCCAAACTCCTTTGACGAAGACCCCCAGACGCGCGACGCTACACCTCCACCAGGACCCCGTCGAATGACCACACGCTCAGCCCACAATAATGCCGCCGCCTCCCCACCACCACCGTCCGAAGCTCCAAGTGTCGAAGTCGACCCTTTCTTCTTCCCTCCAAACTACAAAGTCGACCGCGATTACGGTCTCCCATCCGCCGAAGCCGAAGACACCCGCCGCCTCGTGTCAGCTGCTGTCCAGCGACAAGACGAGTTTCTCCGCGGGTTGAAACGGGTACAGGATGGCCTACTGCGCGCAGAAAACATGCGCAAGAAAGTCTGGGAATGGTGCAGAACTATGGAGGGAATGCGGGAATATCATCAGCACCTCGCCGAAGTCTCTGGAAATCCTAATGCCGCAAACTTTGATATCGACCAGGGAGAGAATATAGGCCTTAGCGACGGCGAGGATTGGTATGATATGGATGCGTGGAAATTGGAGGAGGCGTTGGTTAAGGGCCATGAGGAAGAGGATGAAGGTGATGTCGTTCCGCATGGAAAGAAGACGAGAAGAAGAGGTGATAGGTAGTCGGGGGCGGTGTGCGCCACTGTATTTTAGGTACTTTGTGGGGGCTTCTTTGCTTTTGGAAGGGGTTTTTCGTCTGGTTCATGTCACCTTCTATTTTTCCTTTGGTTCTAGGTAGTTTGCGCCTTTGTTTTGGCGATGGAGTATGGAGTGTGCGGGAGGATATCTGCTTTTCGTCGTTTATTTCTTCCTTTGTCAATGGCACTGTAGTTTAGAATCAATTTGGCCTCGGATGTCATTTTGAAGTCTCAAGAGCTCCCGTTCGCAATTACCCGGCCTACTACAGCAAGCTCGGAGCACAAATCTGAATTTCGCGTCTCCCTCACTTCAACAACCTACGCGCAAATATGACTACCTCTACCTCTTCCTTCCCACCTGCCGAAGTACCTCTATTCCATCCACTCTCCTAATTCTTGCTAACAAAACTCTAGAACCTCGTCTTCTCATCGACTAAACGCACACGCTCCCTCTTTGCCGCAGACTTCGGATCCGCCTTCCTCCTCGACGACACAACTGCGCACAAATCCCTTGTCACCACCAAGTTGCGCAGCGAATACGAGTCCGTACGTACGCTACCTCCCGCTCTCGTGGCAAAACTCGATGGCGCTGCTTCTTCCGCCCGAAAACGTCGTGCAATGGGAAAGAAAAAGGAGAAGGAAACAACCCTCGGCCCAGAGGATGGTGTGGATGTGAAGACACAGAAGATGATTGAGGGGATTCCTGCACCTGACGGGGGTAGTTCTACAGCGCTATCTTTACGGCCAAAGGGTGGTGCGGGTGCTGGATTCCTCCCTGGGGCCTCAGATCCAGGTGCCGGCCTTGTACGAAAGGAAGCGCCACAGCAGATCAAACCGGTCTGGCATGCGCCCTGGAAACTAATGCGAGTCATCTCTGGGCACTTGGGTTGGGTCCGTGCGCTGACCGTAGAGCCGGAGAACCGATGGTTCGCAACGGGTGCCGGCGATCGTACAATCAAGATTTGGGACCTTGCGGCGGGAACCCTGCGGCTCACACTCACGGGACACATCTCAACAGTGCGCGGACTCGCAGTGAGTTCGCGGCATCCTTACATGTTTTCGTGCGGAGAGGACAAGATGGTCAAGTGCTGGGACCTCGAGAGTAACCGCGTGATCCGCCACTACCACGGCCATCTCTCTGGCGTCTACTCCCTTGCCATCCACCCGACTCTCGACATCCTCGTTACTGCCGGTCGTGATGGCGTTGCTCGCGTCTGGGATATGCGCACACGGACCAATGTCATGGTGCTCGGCGGACACCAGGGGACCATCTCATCCTTGATCACACAGGAGGCAGATCCACAAGTCATCACTGGATCTATGGACAGCACGATTCGGCTATGGGATCTCGCTGCGGGAAAATCCATGGCAGTCCTTACTCACCACAAAAAGAGCGTACGCGCGCTGTGCTCGCATCCAAAGGAGTTCACGTTCGCGTCGGGGAGTGCGGATAACATCAAGCAGTGGAAGTGTCCTGAAGGAGCGTTTATGCAGAACTTTGAGGGTGCGGGGGGGATAATCAACACACTTTCTGCAAATGAGGACGACGTGTTATTCTCGGGCGCCGACAACGGAGAAATGTGCTTTTTTGACTGGAAGAGCGGGTATCGCTTCCAACGCATGGATACTACGGCCCAGCCCGGGAGTTTGGATGCAGAGCAGGGAGTGTTTTGTTCTACGTTTGATAAAACTGGACTGAGACTGATTACAGGGGAGGCGGATAAGACTAGTAAGTTTTTTGTTCCTGGGAAACGCGCATGAAAGGCTAATTTACCGCGCGTGTAGTAAAAATATGGAAACAAGACGAGGAAGCGACGGAGGAGACGCATCCGATGGATTGGAAACCGACACTGCAGAGACAGCGGCGGTTTTAGGGGTTCCATGCATGGAAATGGAAATTGTACTTTTATATATGCTTATGGTTATGATCAGCAATACTTGCATAGTAATAGATGTAATAAAATGGGCGATATGTGTGCCATTCATAAGCTTCGGTCATCAGATATCTCTTGTCTTTAGTGTAATTATTCAGTCAAAATATTGAAGCATTTCGTCATTCCACCGCTAAAGGTGAAATGGCTGTGCTGTGGCTGTATGTAGGTGGGGAGAGAAGAAAATGCTGCTTGACAAAGCGAGAATTACGTCTTCCACAACACCTGCACACACTGTATGCTTGGATGTCAAATCATTTGAGATCGAAAAATCTAGCAAAAGAAACCACGAATTCCACTTGAAACTATGCTGTATAGTACTTTGCATATGGTGCCGCCCGCCTAGACGTCAGAAGCTTATTTTAGGTAAAGACGCGGGAGTTGCGTTTCCAGTTTAATCTACCTCTAGTATTTTAGTATATATATTGAGTTCAATTAAACCTTACATACGCTCAAAATAAAGATTCACAGCGGATTGGAGACTCCTAGTTTGGTTTATCAAGAACTACTGAATGGATTGATCGGATCCGTCCATACAGAGCCCAGAACCAACAGATAATCCATATCCCAACAGTTGAGAACTACAAAAGGCCTAAGCCGGGATTTTTCAGATCCATCCATCATGCGAGGATGCAGAGCCAACAGAAAGCTCCAGAGCCTAGAAGTTGAAAACCTAGAGCCTTGGACTAGGATTATTCAGATCCGTCTATTGTACTTGAGTATGTACTAGTACATACAAAAATGCAGAGCCAACAGATAGTCCATAGCCTAGAGGTTGAATCAATCCAGAGCCCTGGACTACAGAGCCAATAGATAAGTCCATAACCCAATAATTGAGGTAATAAAGCCCTCCAACGATGAAGCAGAGGGTGAAAAACAAAATCCACACCCTGCCAGTATCATGACACATCCACAGCCCCGTCGTCGACTCAAACGCGTGGGGTGGCGTGCATCACTCGGAACGGGTGATCTCTCATGCCCTGGGCAAAGGTCTCACCTCACCTCATCTTTCGAAATTTCCCACCGCTGCCATTGTCATCGGTTAGTATGGTATCAGCATTGCCATCGCTAGTACCTAGCAGTATTGACAACTCACATCAAGACCCCCGACAGGTATCCTCTGCTCTAGTATAGCGCGTATGTAGCTAGGGTTGATGGGTTCGTTCGGACAATCACACGAGATGAGCGACCATCTCCTCCCAGACTGAGATCGTGTGACAATTACACCTGCAGCAGTTTGCATAGGGAGAGAAGAGCTGATCCAAATATACTTGCGAGTTTTCGCCTAATCGAGTTCGCATCTTTGGCGGTCCGCGGTTGATGAAACTCATAGGGATGATGATGATCCCCACAAAAGTTCACCCTACGAAAAGGATATGTGTTTGTTGCTTTACGGTGCTATTTATTTAACTGGTATCAATCAATCGGGTTGGATGTAGGACTCGGACTCTTCGCTTTCTCAAGATCTAGGCATCTATCTTCGATGCCTTCTACCCTGGCTGTGTACATACATAAATGCCAGCTAGAGGCTCTTTGGGTTTCTCGTCGCGGCGTTTGCTTGCATGCTGACTGCAACGAACTGAGGATAGCGCTGAGCACTGCCTGCATATTAATTGGGTTGTTCCGTACATAGAACAAAAACCCTCCGCCTGCAAAGGAAAAGGGAAAAGGAAGACAGAGGATTGGAGGAATTTAGTTATACATAATTATCCCCTTTTATGCCGTGCCACTTCGTCATCATGTTTGATTAGAGGACGATGAAACAAAAGAAGTGGTGGTTTGCTGGGTGATGAGAGCTATCTAATGGTGGTGGGGAGGGGGCGTTGTGAGGGGCAGGAAGCACTTGCCAGCACTCACTCAGTCACCACTCTGCTTCCCCTCTCCGCTTCACTCACTGCCTCCTTCGCGGCTGTGTCCTCTGTGCCTGCCTCCGAGCTATATACTACCTCCCCCATATGTCTATGCGCTGTACTACCAACTTACACTTGTCAACCACCTGGTTTTAAGACCCCGCTGCCCCCGTCCCACCTTCACTCATCCTTCCCCCTCATCGCTGATCGTCTCACAACCACACATACCATTCATCTTCATCCCACCTAGCAGCTCCCATTCCGAGCTTTCGTGCTATCGTGTTTTTATTTGAATATTTTCCACGCCTCCTGGGCACATATCACCATGGCCTACTACCATGATGCGCATCCGGACTATTATGCGACCGCCCCTGGACCGCCGCCCCCTCCAGAGCCACAATACATCCCACCCCCTCCCGCCTCCGCCTTCTCCCCCATCCACGATGGCGGTTTCTTTGCCCCGTCTTCACCACTGGTCGTCGCCGCTTCCCCTGCCCCCTCTCGCTCCTCGTCACGCCCCCGTCCCAACGAGTATGTCGTTTCTGGAGACCACCACTATCTCGCACCAGGTGGGTACGGCGGAAAGTCGCTTAGCCGTTCCAACAGCGAGCGAGGGCGGGACCGTGGCCACATTGTAGTCGAAGGGCGACGGGGTGGACATAGTCGGTCCCGCAGCGAAAAGGTATACTATGACGCGCCGCCGAGGAATAAAAAGTACTACATCGACGACGATGGCTACTCCGAGTACAGCAACTCTTCGTACGGCGGTGGTGACTCCAGAGGCCACTCACGCTCTCATTCCAGACACCAACGTCACTCCCGTACACCATCGTGTGCTTCCGGAGACTCAGCGTACGACGACCGATACGCTGTCGGCGTGTATAATCCTGGCCGCCCATCCCGACAGGAGGAGGAGTTGACAGAGAAGCTGAAGGAAGTGCAGAAGCAGCTGGAGCGCGTGCAAGTGGACGCAGAGAAGAAGCGGATGCAGGATGAGCAACAGCGGCTCGAGAAGCTACGCAGCCAAGAGATCGAGCGAAAAGTGCAGGAGCAGCTCCAAATTCAAAAGAAGAAGGAAGAGGAGAAAGCTAGGCGCGACAAGGAGGCGTTTGAAGCAGAGAAGAAGCGGATCGCAGATGCTGCAAAGAAGCTACTGGATGAGCAGGCTGCTGCTGCGGCAAAAGCCAGGGAGGAGGAAGAAAGGAAGAAGCGTGAGATTCAGGCTATTGTCGATGCCGAGAGAGCAAAGTATGCGGCTGCTTCGTCTGGGAAGAAGACGTATACTCGATTCTCAAAGACCCATCTGTGCAAGGAGGCGCTGGAGGAGAGAGGCATTCCGTTTACTGAGGAGGTGAGTTTGGTTGTGTGTTATGTGTCGTAGTAAAGCGAGAAACTAACTTTGAGACAAAGGTCGAATACTTCCTCGTCCACCGCTTTGTCGAGAAGAGTGAACAACAATATCTCTGGAACCGAACAAAGGAAATCCGGAGTAAGTTTTTATCGTTGGCGTCATTAAATAATTTCATTTACTGACAATAAAATGCAGACTATTACCGCCAAATTCAAGAAGCTGCCGACAAGGCTCCAACTGTCCGGGGACCCGATGGCGGTTACGTGAAGTACGTCCAGATCGCCGGACAGCCATATCCAATGGCTCTTCCCGTCACAATTACACACACACCTGGCGGTGGGCAGACACAACGCGTCGATCCTGTCAAGATCAAATGGAGCGACATCTTCAAGGGGAAATAAACGACAACGCTAAGGGAGGTGAAGCCTGGAAGAAGCCCTAACGGGATATCTGTCGTTTGCTTTTAGAGCTCTTTCATGTCAATTGTTGGTTTTTTGTCACCATATTATCGAAAAGACTATGTAGGTGGAAGGGAGTAGCCTATTAACTACGCGCCTTATGTTTTATGATCTGGATGCGTTTTTTTTTGATCACGATGGTGTTTTTGGATTCTAGGAGCAGGCGGGACAGTTATTGGGCCTGGATTTTTATTTGTATTTGATTTAATCTTATACGGTATCTCCTATTATCTCCTCATCATGGTGGAGTTAGGTGTGTTTTAGGGGGTTACGGGTTTAAATTTTCGGAATTGTTCCGATTCACTTTCGCCTCTCCCCGTAGTAAAGAATTGCCATCCCCCCATGTATCTATGATGAACTTCCACTACCTCCCGCTAAAACCTTCCTCCTCAGCACTTCCTCGACGACCCTGACATTCTGACCCTTCTGCTGCACGGTCTTCTCAATTTCGGCCAGACTCTTGGTAAGCTGGTCTACCTTGGCATTGTAGAAGCTCACAGCGTCTTGCGCGATCTTTTCAACGTAGTATCCCGTCCCTACGTCTACCAGCACGTGTTGCGTCGACGAGAGCGTACCCGGGACGAAGAGCGAGGTCGTTAATGGGATTAGAAGGGTTTTTCCTATACCACCCGGGGTTCAGTACCTTGTCGGCGATATGGGGGGGGGATGGGAAGGGAATACCCGCATTCGCATCGTTAACTCCGCCCTTGACTGCCCCGATGCATTCGCGGAACCGTGTTTGCGCCTGCCGCAGCTTCTGGAATGATGCCGTTAGGTGCTCAAGTTCGTCATCGAGTTGCTTCTTGACTGCCGCGAGGTTGTCGACAGAGAGTGTAGATAGGTCGACTATTTGCGCCCACACATCAGCGAGAGGTAGAGGAAGGGGAGGGAGGGGGTACTTTGCTGCTGCTGAGGCGCTGCCATTATTGAGGTGGTGGAGAAGTGAGGTAGGTGGAGGAGAGGGGGGAGGTGGGGTTAGTGCGGCTCTTGGACATGGGGCGTCACTCATGCTGGGATTCTCTGAACTTTGGTGACCATACATTTTTGGGGGCGTGGGCCGGCGTCGGAGACCACGAGTTGGCATGTCAGTTCAGCTTCCATCTTTCAATAGTTACTTCCCCGTTCGGAGATGGGAGTGAAATGATCGGCTTGTTCTGGTTTCTAGAGATGGGTCCGCCTCTACTTCCGAACGTCGAATATGGAATATAACTCGTACGCATTGAAGCTATTTGTTCTCTAGGCACGGTTCATCTCCAAGATTTCCATAATACCAGTGCGTCAAGCACATCGGAAAAGCTGCCTGTTCAAATACTGGTTCAGGATGACACTGCCAGATACCCCCTCTCCTCGGGCCGGAACGGCCTAACTCCAGCCTTGCAAGAAGTTGCCGCATTCCATTGTAAACTAAATACCCGCGCTTCCCAATACCATTCGCAAAACTCCCACTCCACTACCGACTGCCCTTAAGAATAGCATTCAATCCGCCCTGCGCATTAACATACGTCGTCTCGAGGTACGTAAACTTCTTCTCAAGGTCTTTGATATCGCCCTTCAGCGTCGCCTCCTCCTTCGCCAGCCGCCGCTGCACATTCGTGATATCTTCCTGCACGAACCTGCTACCTGTCAGCCCCTCTCTCCCTATCTCTCCCCTAATCCGAGCACGTACATTTTCCCGATACTCTCATACGTTCTTGTCCCCGCGGGCAGCTTCTCGAGCTCCTTCCCCGTCAGCTGTAGCAGCCGGATGTCGCGTTGTTTCGCCGCCATCTGCGCTTTGACGATTGTGAGCTGTTGCTGCGAGAACGCCGCTTTGGACTCGATGTCTTGCATCAACTGGGAATTGTTAGCTGGGTAGAGCAAGTGGGAGGGGGGAAGGAACCTTTTGGAGAGCTTCATTTGGGATTGACATTGTGATGTTTGTTTGTGGGCTGGTTGGCGAGGGGAGCTAAGTAAGTACATACTAAGTACTTAGTAGAGTAGTGTGGTTGTGGGTAGTTGCGGCTCGTGAATCATACGGTGTCATTCGATCAGCTATAATTTGATGTAGGAAGTTCGTAGCTGTCTATGTTTTTTTGTTATAAGTACAGTAGAATACAGGTATCGTAAAAGTCTAGAGGCTCCCTTAAGCTCCCACCATAGCGCCAACTTCTTTATCCCCCCGCAGTGCCATCTTCACCTCTTCCTCACCGACCAAACATCTCACACGACCACCCCTCTCTCCCCTCCTCCCCTCCACACCCACAACTCCAGCATCACACAGTGCCGCAACTGCTGCACCTAGTCCGCTCCTTCTTGCCCCACCAGCCACAATTTCTCTTACCCCCTCATCCGCCAACGCGGCCATGCGTTCTGCTTCCTCGTACACATCTGCGAGCAGATTCTCCGCGACACCACTCCTTCTTACCCTCGCCAGAAGTGCCGCTAGAAATATCTTGGACGCGCAGGGCAGCAGCTTCAGAAACGTCTGTATCGGCGACGACGTCGATTCCTGGATTGCCTTCTTGATGATGGGGATGGTTACTCTTCCTCCTGCCTTGAGTCCTCCTCCCACTATATCCCCGTTGGTGAGTGCCTTCCGGGAGGGTGTTCCCGGCCCTTCAGTGGTGGAGTACTCGACGATCTCGACCGCGCGGCGGCATATATCCAGTGCTCTCCTTGCGTCCCCGGAAACCGCAGCGACTTTGCGGGACGCGAATTGGATTGCGTCCGGGTCAACGATGTTCCCTGGAACTCCCTCTAGACGCGAGGCAATGATGGTTTGTAGCTGTGAGTGGGTATATCCAGGGAACGTGATTCGTGTCAACCCCAATCGCGACGAAATCTTGTTTGATAATGTGCGCTCGGGAAGATCCATGGTATTTGCGACTGCCAGTACGATGAGTCTTGAGTAGCGCCCACCCGGCCAGTTAAAGAAGTTGTACATGACGCCCTGGCCACGGGTAACGAGTTGATCGAGTTCGTCCATCAACACTACGCAGGGGACGCGGCGCGGGCTGGGAGTCGAAAATTCGCTCTCTAAAAGACCGAGGGCTTGGGATGGAGATACCCGCTCGCCTTTTACCGCTTCCCAGAGGAGTGAATATGATTGGTGGGGATCGGTCACTTTCATGCCGTTGATTTCGACGAATGTGAAGTCGTCGAGTTCTTCTGCGGATACCAGGGCCTGAAGCTGCGATACTACTTCGCGGACAGTTGCGGTCTTGCCGGTACCGGGTGTGCCTGAGATGTAGATGCAGGAACCTGTGCCTTCTGTGATAGCGGCAGAGAGATGCGTGTAGACTTCTGTGAACTCATCTTCTCTACATGGCAGCGATGGGGGGAGTGTAGAAACATGGAGGCGGTGGCGGGCAAGGGCGTATGGTGTTGACAGATGCGTTGCAGGGGAGAGAGTACGAGTGGAGAGCGGGGTGAAAAGCAGTGGCTTCTTGATAGTAATTCGTTTATGAGTTGGAGTTGTAAACTTTCTGGCCGACCCCGGAGTTCTTCTTGTCGGGGTGGCTGCCACAGACTTTTGCCGCTTCCGTCTACTGGGCGTTTGAGGTCCCTTGCGATGATCTTCCTCCGCATCATCATCTGAAAGATCTTTATCCCATTCGTGATCCACATCATCGTCATCATCCTCACTCCCCCTCCGCTTCCGTTTCTGCTTACCATTGCCATTCACCGCCGGCGCAAGAGCTGCCTTCTTTCGCGTAACTTTGGTGTTCTGCTTCACAAAGTCGCCGAGCTTGAAGATATCAGTGTCGCGGCCGTGCCAGAGATCTTCCCAGATGAACTCATCAGTGTAGGTAGTTGTCCGCGGGTTGCAGCCGCGCCGGCACACGAAGACCTTTCCATACTCCTTCGATTTCTTGGAGACGCCGTCTGGATACTCCTTCTTGTACTCCTTCTCCGAGAGCACGATGGCGCGACCATTAATCGACGGTAGAGGAACCCCATCATACGCGTGATTCAGATACAGTTCATTCTACGCCACCATCATCATTAGCGCCACCACAATATCATCGTGGGGAGAATACACACTGGTAAAGAGTCGAGTCTCTTCTTTGCACCAGGTCGAATCTCACTCTCTGTCGAGAACCACATAACATTACATAACATCTCATCCTCTCCCTCCTCGAATTCACACGCCATGCCTACATACGCCTCCCCCTTCAATCCTTCCCCCTTAATCAAGATGCAGTCGCCAATCTGCACATCGAAGGTTCCCATCCGTGCGCCCATAATTCGGGGGACGCCGTCGTCATCGCGTTGTTTGGGATCCGTCGAGTGGATCCATTCCCAGGGGATATCTTCGTATCCGAGCTCGTCGTCCGAGTCTTCGCGGGTTACGCCGCGGAGACGGTCGCGGGCTTTTGAGAGTGCGGTTGACGGTTTCTTTTTTGATTTCGGGGCGGAGGAGGTGGAGGTCATAGTCGTGGTCGTTGTTGCGGTCGGCATTGTTGATGGAGGTAATGGTGAGACGACGCGTTGGTCTCGCGTTGGGTTCGAGTGCATGCGCTTAGCTCAAATCATGTGGGATCACCCATACGGTCGTAACCATATGTGATACCACCTATACGTAAGAATCAGCGAAATTATTTGCATGCAACTGGCTGGTCTACTCGTCGGTTCAACAAGTTATTGGACACGTACTAACCCTAACCGGTTAGTACGTGTCCAATAACTTGTTGAACCGACGAGTAAACGCCATGGGATTACCGTTCACTTCCCAGCGGGACACTAGAGAGTCCTATCTCCATTCACACGCTATCATGCAACTAACTAACTACAGGAACAAAGTCACCAGAACCATGCAGAGATTTATTGGCACTGAAATTCCGCTCAGAGTCGACCACCCAATCTACCTAGCTTGGAACTAAAGGGTACTCAAATAACACCGCCCGAACCAACCAATGCCAAACCGTAACCAACGAACAGACTAACCAACCATGAAAATACCCCATTCCAATATAACACCTGCGCCTAAGATCCGCTGAACAGATAAAAGAAACCCCAAGAAAAGATATTTCCGAACGTTCCCCAAGAGCGATAGCCAAGAGCTACTCGACCAGTCTAGTTATCAAACTCCGCGGTTCCAGTCCACGGACCGCCCGCAAAAGACATTACCGGCCATTTTTCTGCTCCCTCCTGCTTCTTCCGAATGGCACTGTCTCGCGCCCTGTTCACAACATCCAACCCCTCTCTAATCTTTCCTAGGAGCTCCTCAAAGCCATCATCATCCAAACAATTGTCCAGCCCCCCACTACTTTCGAAGAACTTATCGACGTCTGGTTCCCAGTTGCCACGGTTTCCAATTTCCGCGACGGCCTGTTGGCTGAGTTTGTGGTCCCAGTCCGTGTTCCAAACAGCACAACCCCAGCGGGTATCGGGGAGTGTACCAACGCCCCTAAAGGACACTGGGACGCCCTCAGGGAATAAAGCTGATACCTCATGTACTGAGAATAGCTCGTACCGGGTGAGCTCAAAAATATAATTGGTGTTCCCCATCCAATAACGCCATTTAGTCTTCTGGATGAGTCCTATCACGGATAAACTAGGGATGTTCATGTAAGAAATTCGCTGGACTGTGGGGCGCGTATCTGGTTGATTAGGCGCTGGGACTCCGGAGGGGTGGGACTCATCCGGAATTTCTTCGACAGTTATGCGGCGCACAAACTCCTGGAAGATTGGGTAACACTCCGTATCTCTGTAAAGCTGCCAGGTGGCAATCTCGAACTGATACGCCAAATCAGCTTCGAGGTCGATGACCTTGACATCTAGCGGTCCATTGCGACGGTTGAGTTCCTGGCCTTTTCTGTTCACCGCAGTTGTATCTAACCACCTACGATGAAGAGGTCGGTATATCTTCTTGCCGGGAAGTCGTTCAAAAACAACCTCGAGACGGATATCCTTTTTACGCCCCCCGTCTGCGTTGAGTCTGATGTTAAAGGTAGCACAAATCAATGGCTCCATACTTGGGCCGTTCAATCCAGACACATTGGGGTTCATATCGACCGGTTGGAAGATATCGAAATGGTTGTTGCAGTTGTTAATTAGTTCCTCGGCAGTTTCTTTGTCGTCAACTCCGCCGCGCCCAGAGCCGATAGATCTGACAATTTCTCCACTGGTGCGAGGATCATGGGCCATATTATTGAAGTCCCTGAACTCGTATGTGCCGTCATTCGCACGTTTGTAGCCGAAAAGTACCATCCTACCAATATACACCCTGAGTCTCGTGTGCCCACGATAGTACGCGACATCCTGAAGTCCCTGCTCAAGGGCCTTTCGTAGGTATTCGATGTTTGCTTTATTCAAGGATTCTCTATCGGTCTTCCAATCCTTCAGGAACTTGTGTCCCGGTGGAGGACCGCTCAAGAAAACCTGGATGCCCTTGTTCTCCCGAATGCGTGTCACCGTGATCTGGCGACCGACAAGGTCATGATCTTGTTTGGAATATACTTTGGTTGCTGGAAGTTCTATCGACGGAGGTTGAACGAGGATCATTTTGGTCGGCAGGCGGTTTTTGGTAGCAATTTCGCAATAAGCACCAAAGATTCTGCTGGTGGCAGTTTCAACACTTTTAGAATCGTCACCAAGAACCCTTAGTATGTTACGCTTTCTGACATACAAGATGTAGACCCTGTGCTCGAACCGGATATCATCAAAAGCTTCCAATGTTACGCCAAAAGCATCCTGTGGGCTTGGGCGATCGGTTGGCCAGACGAAGACGCCAACTGCGGGGAAACGGGAACCATCGGGCGGAGGTAGTCGGTATAACTTATGGATTTTTGCATCGAGAATTAACTTGTCAAGAATCTCCTGTCTGCGATCCGTCGGCATAGCCCTAGTTTTGACCCAGGGGCCGCCAACCCGCCGTTCAGTCATGTTGATTTCATGTTGTACCTCCTCCAGAAGCGCGTGAAGGTCGTGCCGAGCATTTTGAAGCCGTTCCAGAGTACCCCACATCTGCATAACAGGCTCATTGTCCATATCCAGGGGCATAGAGATATGAGTGCCGGTTTTTCTCGCGATGTGCAAGACGTTATTGTTTCGTTGACCAAAGAACCGAGTGTCGAACTCTTTGTGACGGCGGGATGGAAGTGTAAAAATACCTGGCAAGCATTAGCGAGTGAGCAGCTGAAGAGAGCCAGTTGAAAGAAGGCGAATGTACCATCAGGAGGATTTCCCGCCCTCTCGGATAAGTCAGCTTCGTTGGCTCTTCTAAAGCCACTAGGGTGGTTGTAATCGTTGTAATCTTCATCCTCTTCATGAATCATAGGAATATCAAATGAGCGCTCTTGCAGTGTGGGTTTTGGTATGATATGTTGCTGTTGAGCAGGAAAGTTGGAACTTCCTGGGAATCGTCCTTGGGTGTTTGTTCCAGAGGTACCATAGTCGACATCACTTGTATCAGTATCAATCAAAAGATCATTAGAGTGTCCCGTGACGATAAGTGGAGGACGCTCAGTCTTCTGAATTTGCTGGGTCCCAGATGGTCCCGCGACAACAATAGGATGACTGGATGGGGGGCCAGGGTGGTAATGTGACGGAATGGGCTCCTTCGCGGGATGTTGCTCCCAAAGGGGATTCAGCTCAAAGTCATCTCCCTGGGTGTGCTGGACTGCAGAGGGTCCTGCAACACCAGTGTGATGGCTGGGTAGAGGATCAGGGCGAGGTGGTGGGACGAACCTATCGGGGAAAGGTAGTGGGCTAATCTCCCATGCGGCGTTGAGCTCAAAGTCGGGATCCTCGGAGGCCGAAGTCGACATGTTTGATATGCTTGGAGTTATTGTTGTTCACGTTTTGGAGAGTTTCTAGCAGTGCCGTTGAGCTGTGGTGTGATAATGGGTGATGATAAAAATTTGAGCGTGCAGGTTCCAAGATTATGTGGTGTAGAGATGAACGAAGGCTAACAGAGTGGATGGATGGATGGATGGATGGATGGATGAATGACGGGAGTTAAGCTAGCACAAGGGCGGGGCAGCTACTTAATGTTGTTCGTTTATGCACTCTGACTTGGCAACGGCAGTGGGAAGTAGGGGGTCCCAGACGGCAAAGGGATTAGGGTTTGGGGTTTGCGAGCGAGGGTTCAAATCTACATGATACTACCCCAGCTGCCTCAGAGGCACGGAATATTGGCGTGGGGATTTTGCGGGCGAGTTCACACTTCTGTGCATCAATGAAAGGCGCATTTTCCGGCAGCTTCGATTGATGTCTCCGCTCTCCTCCTCATTCTGCGGTCCGAAAGGTAGGAATCTTACCTTTCCACCTTCCCCGTCTCATTGTAGATCTATCGAGCTGTGGTAGGAATCCTTGGTACAAAATCCACACTATTAGGCAACTACCAGTTTTAGTGTGAATCAGATCTTCCAACCGGGACAGCACTGCTGCATCCCGCGGAAGCATCCTATACGCGGAATCATCCTATATGCAGAGAGGGGTCTCCTTTCCAGGTGGGCGTGCTACTACACATCGGTCCCCATACGCGGATTCTACAGATAAGTAGGGTATGACTGTTTTAATCTGTACTAGTCATTTTATCTGTATGTACTCTGTGGGGCAGTCTACTCTGACTCACAGCAAGTGATCACCACAACTCGTACATATGCATATGTACCACTAACAATTCGGTGTCAAAGCGGCTAGCATCAAAGTAAAAGCTGCATGCCTGTGCGAACATTGATATGTAGTGCAGTATCTCCCAAGATGCACGAACGCAACCACTCGTTATCACTCGGTCACATCGTACTCCTCATCGATGCCACTAGTTTCCCACTGTACATAATCGACACTTCTCCAGCACATTTCTCTAGCTGATAGTTGCACTCCCCTTTCCCTCGCTTTGACCCTTACTTGGGTGACGAGGGTATTGAGGCGAGCGAAATGCAGAGTACAGAACCTATCTATGGAATACGGACATGGGGTACCTATACGTGGTCCGCACCAATTGATGCCTCATATACGGATGAGAAGATTCCGCGTATGGGGTGCAACAGAGTATATAGGTGGAAAACTAATAAATCTCAATCATGGTATATCACCCGCGGGCTTTAGTGACATCGTATTGCGTGTTATTGGCAAAGTCTAACTCGCCCATCTATCCAAGAGAAGATATATAAGTGATGAGGGAGTCGCTGCGGTATCTATAAATAGAGCATATCAACAAAACCTAGTACAAATATGAGTGAGAGCTAGTGAATCTAATAAAAGCAACTATCAGCCTCCAATGTCACGCTCTACAGCGAAACTCGCCTCGCCGACTCCGAGGTAGTGTCTCGGCACGGGTTTAGGGAATAAGAGATATAACTTCAGTTAGACGGTAAGGGTCAGACCATCTTGACCTAACCGTCGGGCTCCATCGTTTCCTCGAACTCAGAGGGTCATATCTAGGCGTTGGTTTGTCCTTGAAAACGGTTCCACTGGAGCCGAACTAGATGGGTATAATACTGGGTACTAACTTAATCAACTGTATAGCTCTTTCAGGCTCGCCAGTGCTGAGGACCTTATTCACCGATGCCACGATCTGACACCCTAAGACATCCCCATCACGTCCTTTGCAACCGACCCCTTGCAGTAGGAGGTTCTATTTTCATGGTGCTCAACAGTTTTCTGACTAGCTATATACCTCTAGACGGCAGCATGACGCACATTCGGCGTTCTCAACATCCTTAGCTGCCAAAACGGACGAAATGAAACGTGCCAAGAGGGTGCATTGACAGCAGATAGTTGCCGGTCAAACACGTCGAAAAGCACAGTCTGAGCTGACAGACATGAGGTTGGCCAATTATTAGTACCCTAACCCTCTATATGCCAACAACTCTGCAACCAAGAACCTTGGTACACCTGGCGCTTCACACTATCTTAGCCGGAAAGATAGCAGAGTTTCCTTCAAGCTGCCTGTTAGAGTCTTTTGTTACCGCTTCATATCTCTGTTTTCGAGTGATTTCATTCGTACATGAGGTTGTACATATGCACGATATATGCAGTCAGCACGATACGAATCTAGAACATTTCCAAGCGATCCTAAGGGTGGAATGTGCTTTCAAACATCGGAGCTAACGATCACCAAGTATGTGCCTTATGAGCTAATAGGACCCGTGGCATAGTCACTTCGCCACATACTTCTGGTTATTTTCTTCGTAAGCGAAAGTGTCTGGGGCAATCGTATTGAGTATGAACATGAAGGAAGTAACGAGATAGCGCTGGGTTAATAGAATTTGGGTGGTCATAGATGTTTAATAGCTGCTACGGTTTGTAGTTTTACACTGGTTGTGCTCTCGGTCTGTCTCGTCTGGTAGAACACTAAAGATTTAGGGGTTGTCTTCTCCCTTACTTCTAGGTTATAAGGTAATCGAGTCGATGAGGTATCTTGCAGTTAGGAAAACTGTAGCGGCGGACCTTACAGTCGAGTGATGGGCGGTGATATCGAAGGCACGACGCATTCACCACCAAAGAATGTGGTACGAATTCAGCCTTGAAAACAGCCCTTTTCTTGCGTGAACAGAGTCCAAGATGACATCGAAGGGCTAAATTTACTGGAGAATTTGCAGTTTTAAGGACACATCACCACATTTAACTCGATATCGATAGCGTATAAGATTGGCGGGTGTGTGTTGCTGTTACATATTAGAGAGGAAGATGTTATCTCTGGATAAGGGAACCTGAAAGTCTATAGATATGTACGTTGTAGCAGCTAGAGAGTAAGGCTGTCGAACCCTAGTCGGCGATTATTGGGGCTGAAAAGGATGTCAAAATTTACCAATGGGACAATTCTAGAAGCAGGAATGTTCCATCCCCTAAGACCTTCCATTGGATCCTTGATCGAAGTTTTGATGTTGGCGGCGCTCCATCTATGTACACAACATATTCGAGCGATTTTTCACCGGTAACCAATGAGGAGTGTCCGGATGTCAAGTGCTTCTACTCCGAAACCCTTCCATTTGTACAGCCTTGTGCCCAGCTACTATATTTGGCCGTCTGCTGACCATACGAAGCGAAAATGCCAACGAAGGTTTACGAGCGCATTGTTAAGCTGCAAATTCTCAAGATCCGCGTGGGCGACAGTTCCAATTTTAATCCCTCTACCCGCGTGGCCTTTCAACACTAGGTACTATGCTAAAGATCATAGGGATCTAGGGATCTTTGCAATGGATTTATCGAGTAGTACGTCAGAATGTTGAGGGACGTATGGGATTCACGGGTGCTATGGTGAGCAGCGAGGATCCCACAACGTCGGGTATCAGGTGGGGTGTTTGGTCCTCAATAAACAGAATTTGTCAGAGTCGGAACAATTGTCAGTGACCGAAATATATGTCAGCGAGCGAGCGTCTCTGGGCCAACACGTGTTAACCGTACGAAATTTGGCAGCGGCTGCGAGGTAGGATTCACTATTATTTCAAATATTGAGTGAGATTTCCCAGGGATACGTGTAGTATCCCCGGTTCCCGGACTAATGTTTGTCACCGCCAGCGAAAGATCTGCAAGATCTGATTCAATCCCTGCACAAGTAGCTTCTACATATCAATAGGCCGGGTTTGTATCACTACTACAATATATCATTCTCTCAGAAGATATGCCAAAACGCCATGGTATCTGGTAAAGTCAGACACTGAAGCTGTATCATCATTTTCACCACGCGCTACAGCATGTGGAGCTATTGGAGACCCTGGTGAAGGGGTAAACTGGATCTTGACGGCCTTGCAGAAATGGTATTGGAAGATTTCATTGGGGGAGATTTTCGTGATATAGTACTTTCGAAGCACTACCAACTGCACAGCCTCACAACCAAAGTTAACCCACTCCACTACTCTTAAGCCGGAGAAACAAAACGCAGCGGGCGCCGGATGAAGCATGGTGGCCGACTGCAAGGTTTCAAATCCGGAAATCAGTTACTCACATAGAGCCTAATGTGCTATTGAAAGCTGAAAGAACTGGAATGTTGACAGAGTTCTTGTTCAATGATAGCTTTTAGGACACCATCCACAAAACAAGGGTTGCGGTTACACTTTGCCCGGGTTGGTTTAAGAAGGATGAGTGAACAACGACGTGGTAGGCAAAATTCAGGGAGAGAATTCTAAAATTAATCTGATTGCTTCTGCCATAGGTGCTCTCGTGCCTAGACGTTTTCGCCTCGCTCGTAAGCCTGCCAATCGTGCCTACGCAGAAATAATTGGCTGGCCATTAAGCTCGCATGCCAAGCCCCTCATACCAGGGGCTGGACGATTTACTCGTCGATGTTACCCCGAGATTCACACCCCGAACTCAACACCGAAACAACTCCGAAAATCAAAAAAGAAGTTTTCGGTCACAGCTTATGTAGATAATAACTGCTCTGGGAGTCTGCCTGCACTTGACTGAAATTGATTGCAGGTGGTGGAGGTGCCCTCATTGCTGGCTAATGTATTATAGGGTAGTAGGCTGATGCATTACTCGGTGGTAGGCCGAACTCTGATGACATCAGGGGATATGCCGGAGTACCTCTACCACACACAAACGATTTCGGTCAAGGGCAGGCAGACTACTAGAGTAGTTATCATCTACATAGGCTGTGACTGAAAACTTCTTTTTTGATTTTCGTTGTTGAGTTCGGGTGTTCAACTCTCGGAGTTGTACCGTCAAAACTGATCACCTATTCAGGGACATAAATCGTCCAACCCCCTGGATCGGGCGGGGGCTGGTACACGAGCTGGCAAGCAAGGTTACGCTATAGGTATAAATCTATTGCGAACTTCACATGTAATTGCAAAACTGGAAAAAATATTTTACTATGTGCTGTGGTTACAGTTGCTCACCTATAAAAACATTTGTGTGTTCAAAAAAATATCTTTGTGCGAAACACCAAGGTGGGCGCCGTATTACCTCGGTACACCCCATGTTAAGTTAGCGCATCGGGAAATCAAACCGAGATAGGCAATATTTGACCGTTATGAGACTTTTAATTTCGGAATTTGGTAATAATATAGCGTCCGGGTGTACCTTATCCAGTAGGGACAGGCATCAGAAAGTCGTTTAAAACCTTTGTTCTTGAGCCCACAATTATCTAGTATTTCCTCTGATTATATTGCCACTAGCTGCGGATTAGGCTTGACAAGTGCTGTAAAAAATATCTACCGTCTCTTTGTTTTGACTCCTGCTTGTAGCAGAGCATGACCACAGGACTTGTTTTTATAGTAAAATTGGAAGTCATGATCCGGGACGCTTGTATTGCAGCATCCAGTGGACTTCTGGGCTTCATGATATCTATATCTATATGCTCAAAGGTGGCATATACTAAATTTTGAGAATATTCTACCGAGTGGTTATTAAAGTGATTAGCCTTTGATATTCACTCGGTTTGAGTGGGGGCTAGCTAGCTAGCCAACCACTTATGTGAAAAACACATCAGAATCACACCGGTTACCGGTTGTTTGAGTGAATTCCAAATGGTTGAAAGTATATCAACTCGGAAAGTTTAGTTACTGGCTGGGTAAATAGCATCAGCTGCTACGTTATATGTAATCAAGGAAAACACTCCTTTGTTATGATTAAAAAAACGTGCGTTTTTTTTTACCACAGAACTTACAGAATTAGAGAAATGACTTTAGAAATCAGTATAGAATAAGGGTATATCGCTCGCAAACATTGAACAGTGATGACAAAGGAATTTCTACCTGACGTATGTGTTCCCATATGGCAAGAGACGCCATCCTCTTCTTGAGCTGGTCATATACCATGGATTGAGGATTGAGAGTGCTCATTATGCAGTCAGTAATGGTATGCCCCGCCTGAAGAACCAAGGTGCAGCGCACCTTTGTTATGAAAACAAATCTTATGGGGCGTTTGGTGGAAAATTGTGACTCCTAAGACCGGTTCCTTTAAATGCTGAAGCAAACATTGTTGACAGACCGTGCTCAGTCATGGGCGCCTTTGCAATAAAAAGCTCGCCAGTAGTTTTTCTCGTGCGCTGAATGAAAAGCTGCGGGGTTGCAGCCATCCTTGTGCTTGATGACCCAAGAGTGGGGCTATCTTGTTACATAAATGACACTGGTTGGAGGCGGCCATAACGATTCTAAGGAATCGGGGCTTTGTTGCAGAGAGCCGAAACATCCTGGTGAACGTTTGGCTCTTCTAGCAAGGTATGCGGTCTATATACCGCGATGGGTTCCGGCGTATCGGGAAGGCGGTCTATTCTGCTTCCGAGGATTATAATATTCCAAAAGTCAGACGCCGTTGTAGATAGCGGCTGCAAGTAAATTGACTATTTAAGGAAGGTAGGTGTTCATCCCCTTGGCCGTTTTCATGCAAAAACGATTAGGTATAGCTCACTCAAAAATATACCTGATTTGGCATTACCCTACTCCATTTCCACCCTCATTTTCCACCCCAATCAAGGTATTGGTTGCTCTCGTTCCCAGATTTTCTCGTCGCTCGCAAGCTTGCTGGAAGCTAAAAGAAGCGGCTGGATTTCGAGCGCAGGTATAGTGTTTTTGCATGAAATATGCAGGTGGACAAGCGGATAGGTTCCAAACATATAGATGCCATGGTTGAGCTGACCTCACAAAGCTCGCTAGCTTACGAGCTGATCCCTTTGGTGAAGTGTACACAGCAGCAATTCTGTCAAATGAACCTTCTTTCAAGAAGTACTCTTTCTAATATGGTGTTTTCTCCAATGGGACTAGGATAATCCATGGCGAGATGAGTGGAAGTTCCGAGCCGATATCGGCGGATCGCACAATTTGGTTAGAGTACAATCTTTGGATATCGAGGTTGGGTTCCATTGGAAGGAAGTTTTAACTAAAGGTGCTGAACAGATTGATTTATTGGGCGAATATGTCCTTCTGACGGACATATATGTATAAATCCACATTCTTGACGGTTTAAGAGGCTCTTCAATGATATATCCCGAGCAAGGGTCTGTGGCTATCATACAACCAGCAGATCCTGAATTTTAGGACAGAGAGAACAGGGACAGTAGAGCGGTGCCAAGGGGCCGGAAATTGGAGGCGCAGAATCGCCTTTTCGATTGGGAAGATACAGAGTTTAACGGCTTGGGAGAATTTCGAATGTAACGTATGATGTACACAGAGTTAGTGGGAGTGCGATCGATGGTCAGTAGCGCCAGTGTCGTAGATCTTGCGCACCCCAGACTCGCTCGGGCCCAGGTCCTTGTTGTCCTAGAGCGTCATCAATTCTATGACACCACCTTGCTTCGTTCGGAAAATTCTAGTAAAAAGAACTACACTCTAGAGGGATATATAACAAACAGGTAACAACGGTTATCGTATGACGGTGGAGATGTGTAGAGAGGTAGGGGAAATAGTGCCAACGATACTTCTTCTTGGCTTCCGACTGCAACCTAATCGTGGGCCAATAATGGTTTTTGCGGTCTTGCGTTCCCGCCAATAGTTCGCAATCCTGCTGTTGGGATCCCCGTGGCAGCAATCTAGCATCACGGAGCTGCCTCCGCTCCGCATAATTGAGCGCGTGTGTGTGTGCTAAGGTTGTGTCCATGTTGGATGTATGTAGAGAAACAGAAAGAGGCCTTGATTCCGGCGAGTTTCTTGGATTCAAGAGTTGAGTTGTATCGTGTCTGTTTCATGAGGTGAAGTTCAATTTTTTGTTCGCTTTCTTAGCGTGTGTGAACTGGCGAACAAGACGTCGAGATGGTGTTAGCCGAGAATCTCGTGACTGATTTGGGGATTGCATGCGGTGGTGGCTGTGCCCCCCTTGAAAGCTCAGCGCTGAAAGACACGAAAGGAGAACTCCAAGGACCGTTAAATAGAGGAGATAATTGATAGATATAGATGGAATGCATTGAAATTAGAGTTGAAGAGAGCCCAGCTTTGAAAATGCTGGACGATCGGTAAGAGATTAAGTGCAAGGCATTAGGGCATACACTAATGAGGTTGCACCTGAGAGACGTCCTTTGAGCATACAAGTAACTCCGGCCAGACCTTCATGTATTGACAACACGCCCTGTGCTTACACGCACTTACTTCTAATCTCTTCCAACAAACAAACAGCTTCCCCTCCCGTCACGTCTACATCATCAACTACCGAACAAAGACAACACATCCACACCCTTTCGATATCTGACTTCTCAGCCTTGACAGTCGCGACTTATCATCAGCGTCTATTCCGCACACTTCACGGTGCCTAACCAGCTTTTGCTGACGCGCTTCGCCACTCCGAGTCTTCGCATTGGAGAAAGGACGGTTTATTGATTGAGGGTCGCGCTGCTTTGCCTACCTGTCCAAAGCGGCAATTCTAAGCCCCGTTCGATGGCAGGCGAACCCGATTCTGTGAGTATTATCTATCGAACGAAGTCTTTCGGGACAGCTCCTCGAGCCAAGTATACGACGTTTCTGTCAATAAATTACTGGTTGCATTGCTGATCACAATTGGTTCTATAGGGCGATGGTCCGCCACCACCCAAACAAACCCAAGCTGTGCCACAGTTAGCGCCACCAGCTGACACTATTCAACCATCAAGTCTTCTCACTGTCCCTGGAGGCTCGTCTCGAGGCACCTCTCTTGACCAGTCACCGTCATCCGATGGCGGTGAAACGTTGGTACCGCCACGATCCTCAGAGGGAAAACGACATTCGGATAAAGAAGAAGAAGAGGACGAAGACCCTTTGAGGCCCGACCCAGGAAATTTGCATGAGTTTCAAGTGGAAGACAATAAATTCGCATTTTCTCCTGGTCAATTGGGAAAACTGATTAATCCGAAGAATCTACCAGCTTTGAAGGCACTGGGAGGTATAGAAGGATTGGAGAAGGGGCTGAGGACCGATCTGAAGGCAGGATTGAGTTTGGATGAGACAACACTCGATGGAACGGTTACGTTCGAAGAGGCGACTGGTGGGGTCGATAAGAATGCGGCTCCATTTGAGCCCTCAGCACCTGGAAGATCGGCAACTGCGGGAACAGGTCCCGTAACGGCACAACG